>PVMS01178494.1_pt1 | contig 10186 bp, 8 predicted proteins | sample 1853461 | NCBI WGS metagenome assembly PVMS01 (sample SAMN08582032, study PRJNA380276) | Marine sediment metagenome, whole genome shotgun sequencing project. | isolation source: ocean sediment barecode stripped | collected 2017
CCTGCTATGTGTACATTTCCACCGCGATTTGATTTCCCCTCGTCTAATATATTTATGATTGCTGGCCATTCAGTGTCATCTCTAACGAAGTTTATTAAAGTATATTCTTCTCCTACTTCAAGTCCATGTCCATTAAAAACAAACTTACCAGACTTCAGATTATACTTCAACTTTCCCCAAGCTCCATTTTTAATTATGGGCCAGTCCCCTGAAGGAGTTTTTTCAAAGAGATTTATACGTTGATTATTTGATTTTCCTGCTTTCCCTGTTGGTCCTTTTGCGTATACTGCTAGAATTGTCACAGATAGTAACATTATCATTCCGAGGATAATAACAGTTCTTGTTTTCATTCTTTTCTCTCCATCTCGTAATGTTTTTCATATTTTTATTTTAACAGTTCTGAATCCCAAATTCATGCTAAAAATATAGAAAAAAAACTAGGTAAGATATCATAAGTTTTCAAATCAATATTCTAACTAAAAGTTAGGTTTTTAGGATAAAAAAAATGTAAAATCCTCAAGAGATTTATTGGTTGCATATTACTACGAGTTCTTAGAAACCAAGAGTTTTTTAAAGAAAAAGATTAAGGTGGAATTGAACCGGGTTAAATCGAAAGGATATTAGGGTTTTCGAAATTGGTAGATTGGCGGTTTAAGGTCTGGTGGAAGGGGGGAAACATATTTTTTTCCTTGTTTCGCTTCCGCTAGTTCATCCCACATCTTCTTTAACAGTGAAGGCTGAGTTATGGTATCTAACACGCAACAAGCCATGGTCTTCGCTGCAAATATGAGCGATTTATGGGCGACACTTGACTTTCCCATGGCTACTACCTGCCAGGAGTGCCCTGGAATTCCGAGAACCCACGTCGCAGTAGTGAACTCTTTTGTGGGAGCTTGCCAACTCACATCCGCAACATCTGTGGAAGCACCACTCACTTCACCTTTACCCCAAGGTTTAGGAATAGTTCGATCAATCACCACATCGGTGAGGTTCTGCCAGTCATCTCGTTTGGATCTCTTTAATGATTCTGTAATGTTTTCAGAAGGAATCGTTTTTTGGATCTCTTCAGCAAAGGTAAACTCTTCTCAGTGTAGGTTGGTGTGCCGATCTCTCGCATGTTCTTTACCACAAGATCTACCATACTCTGTAAGGATAGACAGTTGTAACCTCCAGTCAGAAACTTATATCTAAAAGTGGTTCCGGTCATAAGTGCTGCACCCTTGGCAATCTTGAGAACCCATTGATAAATGTGTTCAACCTGAGCTCGCTCAGGTGCTCTAATATAATACCATGAGCTCGCGTAAGCTGGAACCACGTTGGGGGCACCACCTCCCTCCTCAATTACATAGTGAATTCGAGCCTCTTGCACAACATGTTCACGCATATAGTTCACTCCAGTGTTCATAAGTTCCACAGCATCAAGTGCACTGCGTCCCCGATGAGGAGAAGAACCAGCATGTGAGGTTACACCATGGAATTGAAACTTCACCGAATTAAGAGCATTTGTACTTCCAAGCCCCGCAGCATTCATCGTACTTGGATGGTGACTGAAGACAGCATCCAACCCTCTGAAGACTCCGTCCCGTACCATGAAGATCTTCCCCACCAATGTCTCTTCTGCGGGACAGCCAAAAAATTTCACAGTACCTTTTACATCTTTAGTTTTCAAAGCTTTACTCACTGCGATTGCAGCTGCAATTCCTGATGTTCCATGAATGTTGTGACCGCATCCATGTCCAGGCGCTCCCTCGATTAGAGGATCCCTCTTGGATATTGGTTTCTGTGAAAGGCTGGACAAGGCGTCGTATTCTCCCATTATCCCAATGACTGGTTTTCCAGCACCATAGGTGGCTACGAATGCAGATGGCATTCCTGCAACGCCTGATTCAACGTTGAAACTATGTTTCTCTAACTCTTTTGTTAATAGGTTTGATGATTTGAATTCTTGTAACCCTAACTCAGCAAAACCCCAAATCTGATCGCTTATATCCGTTAAATTCGACTTATTCTCTTCAATCCATCTCAGAGCAACTTTTTTTAACATTAAAAATACCCCTTTTTCAGTTCAAGATAATATCTTATATCAACATCTGTACACAAAAATCTTTTCAACGTAAAAAATTCAAGCAAAATACGTAATTAATCTACTTTTAGAGAGACAGGTGCTTATTTACTGCATATTTAACACATTTTAAGACGGTTTCCTTTCTAGTTTATCTGATTCTTCTTTCGGTTTTCATTTTATTGATTTAGTGTAACTCCTAACGTGCTCTATTACCAAAAAAAAGAAAATGAAGACGTTTCTTCACTTCAAAAGAGACAACGCTATTGAAATATCTTCAGTAATCATTCTTCGTTTACTTTTCTCAATAAAGAAACTAGGACCTGCCTGCAAGTAGGAGGGAAACACTCTCTTCCCTTGAAAGAAGTACTCCTGATTTCGGATTTTATAGGTTGATCCTGCGGGAATTACCCTCCCTTCACCACTCCTCTTTGAGATGTAGTTGATGGCTTTTATCGCCACAGCACCCATGAGCATGAAAACTTTCACATCGGAAAATAATGCTATTTCCTTCTCCAATATGTGAGAGCACTCTTTGATAGTACCAGACTTTATTCCATATCCAATTTTCCCACATTTCACGGCTGTTGTGAAATATACACCCAAATCTACTAAATCCCATATAGATGAAACATCAGCACCCGCATTCTTGAATGCTTGAACGGTAGTCTGCTGAAATAGGGGGTTCTTTTTTGCGTAATAGTAATCAGAGGAATCTGCAGGGGCAGTCTCTGAAATCATCATGAGGGATACTAGTTCAGGTTTCACATCCACATCGGGTACGATGTAACACTCGTGCTTCACATCAATACATGGAAACGTCTCGCACCTAACACAGTTATTCACCTGCATCAATATCTCTTCCGTTTTTTTTATGAATGTATGAGAATAATCGTTTTTTGATAATTTAAAAAAAAGTTTTCTACTCTTTTAAGTGTTCAATAACTCTTCCTTCCTGAGTTAGCGTATAAACAAGCTTTCCTTCTGTTGCATCCTTCTCGACGCAGAAACCAGCCTCTAATACACGTAGATGCCAATTGAGAGTGCAGTCATCTAAACCCGTATGCGACTTAAGATCCTCGATATTTAAGAAGCCATTCTTTATTGCTCTTAGAATTTTTATTCTTAAGGGATTACTTACTGCTCTCAAGTAACGTTTATGATATTCTCTCGTCTCATCCATCGATTTTCCAATCGTCTTTGTATTCTTCCCCGACAAGTCAGAATCACTATTTATAAAGTATTGTATTAGTGTTCAAATTATAAAGTATTGTATCAGTGTTCAAATGGAAGTGAGACCAATGTCACTCTATAGAAGAAGTTTATGTTTTCATCCTCAAACCATCGATTTTGAGGTTAAGAATTAAATTTAATCCCAAGCCTGAACCTAAAAAAAATAAGAAGTAGAAGTTATGAGTTAGCTTAATTCACTCATCCTTCTCAAACAGTAAGTAGTGATAGACAGTGTAAGCCATCGGTCCCGCACCCATGCCAGCCGTTTGATAAGTATAAAGACGCCAACCATTCCTTTGAAATCGCTCAATTGTTTTACTTACATCCTTGTGATGCTCAACTTTCACACATTCATATTCTTTCAACGTGACTTTATCTCTCCAGTTTTAATCATAACGCACTACAAGGCTTAAAATTTTGTTCCCACTGAATTTTATAGATTTAGGATTCAGAACTGAATTCTGAAAGAAGAATCAAAATGTTCTATCTATATTTGGGTTCGGGGATTAAAATTTAGTCTTGAACCATAAAAAATAAAAAGATTTTCTCTCCTTCTGATGATTCAGGTTGACTTGTAACGTATCTATATAGAAATCAAGGCTAGGTACATTTTCAAATAAAATGAGGGACGTCGCTCTTATTCTTCTATTAGCTTTTGATCAATTGCTTTCTTTACTTTGTCCCCTTTTATTTGATTAATCTCTAAAATGGAAACTGGTACACGTTTTGTAAGAGAAGGTATAGTTAGGTTGAATCCTTTATCCTTATACATTATCCATATTCTCTCCTTCAAATCAGCTTTCAATTGAGGAATACCACTAGGATTAAAAGTGAAAACAAATAAAGATAATTCAGCAGCATAGTTACCAAGGTTGATAACCCTCACAAATGGTTTAGGAACCTTAGCAATACCATCTACAGTTAGTATTACATCCAGAAGATGTTTTTTAAACTCGTCTATGTTACTTCCATAATCCACTGAACAAGAGACAGAGACCCTAACAGGTCCTGTAGTACCATAATTAACGATTTCTGAATTCAATATCTGCCGATTTGGAATATTAACCTCCTCAAGATTAGGAGTAATTAAAGTAGTAAAGATTAAAGTGATTTTTTCAACATCGCCCATATATTCACCTATCTTAATTCTATCTTCTATCACAAATGGGCGACTTAAGAGAATAATAAATCCAGCTATAGCATTCCCAATCGTATCAGAGGACGCAAAACCAATGATTGTACCAACCGATAAACCTAAAACACCAAGCAGCCAACTACTTTCAACACGCCAAATAGTAGTACTCAACACTAAAAAGACAGCTACAGCAAATATAGTCGAAAAAATACTCAGTATATTTGCAATTTGACCAGAAATCTTTCCTCTTACTCTACGTGACCAGAATCTATCTAACACAACCTTAATAATGACGATAATAACTGCAAAGAAAATAGTTAAGAAGACTTCGTCACCTTTATCAAGCAAAAATAATTTAAGTTGATCCAAAAGCCAAATAAAAGGGTTATCAGAAACACTCTCACTCATACTTAATCTCTTCTGTTCTAACGAATTTGATAATGAGATGAATAATACTATCTTATGATTAGGTAAAACTTAATTATTTTAAATATAATCCCAATCTTTTAACTTAACCCTTTTTTAACTAGTTTGGAACTGAAAATTAATTCTTCATTACTTACTAAAGGAAATAATGAAGTTCTTGCTTTTTACTTTCTAAATAACCTAACCGTTAATACGGGATCATCGTAGAAATCAAACTTTAAGCGAAACTGATTTAGGAACTAAATTGAGTAAAGTAAAATTAATTCTTCGTGTATTTGAAAAGAGTAAGAGAGATTAAAGACATTTGGAAACATCAAACAAAATTTTAGTAGATTATCATCAAACCTATCTACATTACAGATGAATACTTTCGAATTCGCAGTTTACTTCCTCATCATAATGGGTACATTATGATTTCTCCACCGATAAGTTGAGTAAAAAATTTCACGTCTTTTAGAACCCCTATTGTTCCGTAATCTCTTAGAGTCCTCCAAATATTAAGATTAACGTAGTAGGTTTAATCCATAAGTCTTAAATATCGCTAACGATACCTTGTGATATTTCTGGTGGTGTAATGGCAGAAGAAAGGATAAAGCAAACTTCAGGTGTCCCAAAAGGTCTTCTCCAACTACTAGTTTTAAAATTGTTAGCGGATAAGGCTCTGGCAGGTGCAGAGATTGTCGAGAAAATTGAAGATGAAACAAGTGGATTCTGGAAGCCAAGTCCAGGATCAATTTATCCACTTCTAGCTAAGCTACATGATAAAGGCTACACCAATGAGTCACGAATTGAAAATAATGGAATGAAACGGTACATTCTCACAGATGAAGGAAAAACATTCTTTGAAAAACAAGTAAAGTTTGGACAAAAATTCTTGAAAAAATTGGAATATCTATCACCAATATTCATTGGAGGATTTCAAACTAACATTAACCATGAAAACTTAAACATTGTCGGAGAATCTGCAAAAAAACTTGTTAAGATTTTCATAAACACTCGAACTACCATAAAAAATAACTTGACAAAGCAAGATGCAGAAAAAGTAGCTAAAATTTTGAATGATTGTACTAAACAACTGGAGAAAATTACCGAAGAATCAAAAATGAATAATCTTCCTTACATTCTCTAAAAAAGATTAACAAAGGTTTTGCCTATGGGATTAAAAGCAAATTTTATGATCGCATGGAGATCATTATCCAGAAGAAAAACAAAGAATCTCAGTGCAATCCTTGCGGTAACCTTAGGAGTCACATTACTTGTCGGCATTCAAATAACGACGGATACCTTAGAGAATTCTTTTATTACTAGTCTTCTTCAAAACGAAGGAGAAGTAGACCTCAGAGTTATGAATATCACTAGAGGTGGCTACCTCGAAGTAGGAGACCAAGAATCTATAAAAAAGCTAGTTCCTGACGCAGTAGGAGTTATGTATGAGCTTTCTACACAAATTCCTGCACTAGTATTTAGCCAGTTTAACCCTAGAATAGAAACTATTGGCATACCTCTTGATTATTCAGAAGCATTTGGAAAATTCTATAATTGGAAAAACGGAGAACAAATGGATATAAATATTCTCCAAGAGAATAACAAAAGCATCCTTCTATCTAGTAGTCAAGCTAAAAAACTAGGTTTAACACAAGAGACAACATTACCAACCACATTAACCACAGAATTCACTAACCTCACAATAGTTGTCACTTTCAACACTACATCGAGCCAACCAATCATAACACCCATACAAGAAATCCTGAATGTGGAATTACAAATTGTAGGCATCTTCGATTCTAAACGTCCAGGAATTGGTTCCCAATATTCCGGAGTTGTATTCAGGTTAGAGCATCTACAGGAATGGGTTAGTTTACAAGACCCTAAACACGAAACAGATATAGTTAGCGCTTTTTTGGTGGCTTATAAAGCAGACCATTTTCTCGTAGAAATCGATGAGGATTACTTGAGAACTAAAATAGATTTACTTGAAGATGCAATTCCTGAAGAAGTAAACCCTCAAACGGATAATGTACAAAAAATTTACGAAGTCACTTCGGATCGATTAAATTTTTTTAGTTACGCAAAATTCTTCATCACATTAATGAGCACAATGTTGACCTCTTTAGGATTTCTCATCACTTTAACTGGTGTTTTATTGATCATTAATGTTCAGCTTATGAGTGTAGAAGACCGAGAGTTTCAAATAGGGGTTCTACGCGCTGTTGGTGCCAATCGGGGGGGAATTTTCCAGTCTATAATGATTGAAAACTTATTCCAAGGAATAATCGGAGGAATTTTAGGACTTATCGGAGGATTAGGTTTTGGTCAAGCTGTATCCATGTATCTTGTAAGATTATTTGGAACTGGAGAGCTAAGTGTTCAACCAGTTGTTTCTCAAGAAGCAGTTATCTTCTCCGTCACTTTCGGTATAGTTTTAAGTATAATAACGGGGGTTTTTCCAGCTCTTAGAGCTTCCAGAGTTAACGTTGTAGAAGCTCTTCGTGGAATAAAAGTGAAATTAAAAGAAAAATCTAGTCGTAACCTAGCAGCGTTCGGTTTCATAATAATTATAGGAGGCATCATTCTTCTCCTATATAACGGAGTATTTGAAAAGACACATCAAGTTTTTTGGAGCAGTAAAGGATGGGACAGCCTAGAAGAATGGAAAACATTAATGATGGGATGGGGCTTATTCACAGCAGGATTAGGGCTTGTCCTCTCACGGTTCATAGATAGGATTAAAGCTTTCAACATAACAGCTATCACCCTCTGGGCTATTCCCTCAATCCTGTTTGTTGTAGCTATGGGTAACTGGGTAACAGATTTGACGGGATTATCCATTGAAATCTTGATTCTGGGAATTATTGAAATAGTGATTGGATCAATATTGTTTGTTGCTCTCAATCTACCAATTTTGATGCGTGGTTTAAGAAATGTCTTGATAAAAATTCGGGGTGTAAAAGGGGTTGCCCAAATATCACCCGCATTAATATCCTCTCACATCACTCGTTCCACTCTAACCTTTGCCATTTTCACCATCATATTAACTATTAATGTTCTTGTGGCTACGTTAATTCCTACAAGCTTGGGAACTATAACTCAGATTGAAGAAGACGCGAGAGGGGTAGATTTTGCAGTCTTTTTAAGTAAGCCCGAAGCAATCATTTCCGGTACATCCTATTCAAACGAGCTTTACAAGATTGATGATCGCATAACAGATGTAATTGGTTTTAAAACTTTTCAACCTAATCTTGATTTTACAAAGTTCATAGCTTTAGAAAACCCCCTCTCTTCCGAGTTTAACCCTGGAACGGATTTGCTTCCGATCGGAACTGGAGAGTTCACTCAAGAGCAGATCAAGGGTAACGCTTCCGACTGGTCAGATCCCGACTGGAGATACGCCTTTTATCTAGGCAATTATCCTGATGGTGTTCGCGAATCTCTTGTTTCAGACCTATCTGATAACGAAATATTAGACTTATCCAAGAAAGCTTGGGACCAATTCTTTGACCCTCAATACAAAATGGCAGCATACAATGTCTCCTCTGAGCTATTATCGGTTTTCTCTGGAGAGACTGACCTTTCGGACTTACAAATGGGGCCTGGAGGACAGGAAGATCCCACGATCTCTAGCGGAAATTCTCTCAAAGGAGTTGAAACCTTAAGGAACATTGAAGGAAACATCATTGAAAACCCAATCGTCTTCACAGACTCATTTCTACTACCTATTGGGTTACAAATTTGGATACCGATGAATACTTCAGCTGTGGGATTCCCCAATTATCAGGCCTTTACAATTGGAGGAAGTCTTAACATCCAACGTGCTGGAGGTTTCCCTTTGGGAGAACAAATGAACATAGGGGGCGGGGAACCAGATTTTAGTGCAATTCTAGGAACCTTATATTTGCCGGAACATTGGGCAATTCAAACAAATTTTCTTGGTGAAGCTAACGGTAAAACCTTAACATCTAGAGAGAAAGACCAGTATAACTCGTATCTGATTAAAACCAGTCTCCCAATTGATGATCCTCAACTTGAAAATATAGCTCAAGCAATTGAAAAATTCACAAATACAAAAGATGAGGGATACCGCCTTCTTGTAAATAACAACTTCTTTGTTGTAAGTTCCAGTCTCACCTATTCTAGAATTGAGTCAACCTTGAAGTTTACAGATAGAATAGGATCTTTCCTCCAAATCTACGTCACCTTCGGCCTCGTAATAGGAGCAGTAGGTATGGGTGTAATTTCAGTTCGAAACGTTTCCGAAAGAAAACGGGAGATTGGAATGATGAGAGCCATAGGATTTCCGAAAAAACAAGTGATTCTTTCTGTTCTCCTTGAACTAGTAGTACTTGGGGTAATCGGTTTAATCATAGGCGTCATTAACGGGTTAATTATAAGTGTAGGTTTTGCGAGTATGCAAAATACAACACTAATCATTCCTTGGGAAAAAATTGGGTTATATCTTTCCATCATTGTACTTATAGCATTAGGGTCAGGTTCACTCCCCGCGTATGCAGCTTCAAGAATTCCTCCCGCAGAAGCATTGAGGTATGTTGGATGAAAAAAAACAAGAAAGATCAAGTTTCCCAAAACATAATACTTGAAATCTCAAATCTACATAAACGTTACAATGAGGATAAATCAAACGAAGTTCACGCCCTAAGAGGAATAGAGTTGAAAGTGAAAAAAGGGGATATGATGGCGATTATGGGGTCTTCCGGATGTGGAAAAACAACTCTACTGAATATGATAGGTTTCTTGGATCGCCGTTCAGCTGGAGAAATAATAATTGATGGAGTAGACACCTCAACCCTGTCAGACGGAGAGATGACAATTTTTCGCAGAGACAATATAGGCTTCATATTTCAGTTATTCAACCTTTTTTCGTTCTTGACCGCTGTAGAAAATGTGGAAACGCCATTATTATTGAAGGGGATAAATTCTGGTTTAGCAAGAGAACAAGCTAAGATGATGCTTCGCGAGTTAGGAATGGAAGATCGACTTTATCATCTACCCACAGAACTCTCCGGTGGTCAACAGCAAAGAGTGGCTGTAGCTCGAGCGCTAATTAACCAACCTGCAATCATCTTAGGAGATGAACCCACCGGCGACTTAGACTCCACAACAAGTTCTGACATTATGAACCTTTTCGCCGCATAAACAAGATCAATCAACAGACTCTAGTTCTTGTAACGCATAACAGATGGATTGCAGAACAATGTGATTATATAGTCCATATGACGGATGGTAAGATCTCAGGAATAGAAGATACTCCTTTAACTAGGGATGAGAAGGAACAATGAAAGCCTATTTTTCCGCTTTAGTAGATAAATCTGTTC
>PVMS01005715.1_pt1 | contig 10185 bp, 7 predicted proteins | sample 1853461 | NCBI WGS metagenome assembly PVMS01 (sample SAMN08582032, study PRJNA380276) | Marine sediment metagenome, whole genome shotgun sequencing project. | isolation source: ocean sediment barecode stripped | collected 2017
CATTATCGAAGAGTTCGCCGTACGTCCGTGTCTCGTCAGCGCGGGCACCGCCTCCTTCGAAGGTCACCACGAGGTGGTCGGGCTTCTCCTCTGCCTTGTTACAGATGTAGTCGGCGAAGATAAGATTGTTACGCTCGCGAGTCATTGGCCTAGCGCGTCAGTATGGTGATGCATTGCGCTGCGGCATCCGTGCCGATGGAGCCGCCTCCGTTGTGCGCGAGCCCAACACTGGCACCTTCAACCTGGCGCTCGCCGCAACGGCCGAGCAGTTGCTCGGTCAGCTCGACGATCTGCGCAATCCCCGTCGCGCCGATCGGATGACCCTTACGTAACAGGCCACCCGACGTGTTCACGGGCAGTCGACCGCCCAACCGCGTCGTGCCTTCGTCAATCAGCTTTCCGCCTTCGCCCTTGCCGCAAATGCCAAGCGATTCATAGGCCAGGATCTCCGCCGGCGCCGAGGCATCGTGCAGCTCAATCACAGAGAGATCATCCGGGCCGACGCCGGCCTCTTCGTAGGCCTCTCGCGCGCAGAGCTCCGCCACACCACCCTCTTGCGGCTTGCGATCCCATCCGGAGTGCAGCGACGACGAAGCAATGCGCACGGCCTGCTTCGCCAGCCCGAGTTCTTCTACTTTCCTGCCGCTCATCACCACTACCGCTGCAGCGCCATCGCCGATGGGCGAACACATCGAACGGGTCAGCGGCTCGGCGATGAGCCGGTCGGCGAGCACTTGCTCAACGGTCAGTGCTTCCCTGAACTGAGCGCGGGGATTCAGGCTGCCATGGTAGGAATTCTTCGCGGACACGCCTGCAAACTGTTCGACCGTGGTGCCATAGGCCGCCATGTGAGCGCGCGCGGCGCTCGCGTATATGTCCATGAACATCGATCGATTCTCGCCCGCTCCGGAGGCCGCCGAATCGGCGCCGCCTTCCTTGGCGTCCTTCTGCAACCGCGCCATGATCTCAGCGAGCGCTTCGACGTCGACGGCGCCGCTGAAAGCGCTGAACGTGCGCCGCTTGTCTTCGTGATACATCTTTTCTACACCTACGGCGAGCACGATGTCGTAGAGGCCAGCCGTAACCACCGCCGCCGCCTGATTCAGCGCGGTCGAGGCACTCGCGCAGGCGTTCTCTACGTTGATGACCGGGATCCGACCTATCCCCACGCTGCGCAGCACGACCTGACCCCGAATGCATTCCTGCCCGGTGATCAGACCCGCCGCTGCGTTCCCGACGTAGGCTGCCTGAAGCTCCGATTTATCTATTCCGGCACTGGCGATGGCCTCGGTGACGGCGGCACCCCCCAGGGCCTTCAGTCCCAGGTCCATATGCTTGCCGAAATGCGTCATACCGACGCCGGTAATGTATGCATCCATCTTCATCGCACGATCCTCTACATGACGTTAGCTCACAGGAGACCCGGCGCCTTCAATTCCAAAGCCTTCTGAAGAAACGCGAGCTCGTCCTCACGCTCCGGCAGCGGAGCGGGCCGGGTAAACACACCGGATTCCCGGAGCTCATCGACCACTGCCTCGTCGCGCGGGAATGGGGTATCGCCGTGGTTCATCTGAAACAGCTTGCCGAAGTCCTGGCGCGGTCGCTGACCGCCCGCTTCCCAGTGTTCGAGCGGATAGCCCACGGTCTGCAGCACCAGCACTCGGCACTGCTCCGGAAGTCCCAGTGCTTCGATAATCTTCGGCCCGTTCGGCGTGCCAAGGCAGCATGTGCCGAGACCCTGCTCGTAGGCCATTAGGGTCGCCTGAGCGATACCCTGCCCACAGTCGATCTCACTCATGCCGGGCTGCTTCATCCCTTCGAGTATGCCTTCGAACAAGGGAATCAGCTGCTCCTCGAGCCCCTTGCGCTTCGTTTCCTCGTCCCCGAAACCGAGCGCGCCTACGTCCAACAGCTCACGCAGGCGATCGCTTTGTTCATCCACCATGTTCGGATCGAGATACCAGACGATCACCACGGGCGCGACCTTGATCTGCCAACCGACCACCATGGCGAACAGCGAGTCCAACACGTCAGACGATGCGCTGTCCTTGAACACGACAACCGCTTTGAGCGATTGCACATTGCCCCAGTGCGATGCGATGCGCGCAGCCTCCAGCATCCGTTGGATCTTTTCGGGTTCTACCGATTTATAAGGTTTCACGAATCGGATCGAGCGGCGTCGTCCGATGGCTTCTCTGAGTTCCATTGTCAACTCCCGGTGTTCGTTACAGCTTGGATCCGGCAATGAGGCCGAGCACATAGTTGCAGCCGTCCTCGATCATTGAGGAGCGTGCGTCGCGGAACATTTTCTCGATCGGGTACTCGCGGCTCGTGCCGTTTCCACCAAAGATCTGGAAGGCCTCACTTGCTACGTCGAAGGCGGTCTGTGTTGACGTGACCTTGCTCGCGATTGCGTATTCCAGCCGCGGCTGATTCAGGGCGTTGGACAGTACCACCGAGCGATTCAACGCACGGGCGCACTCCACGCGCCGGAACATCTCGAACAGCCGTCCACGTACGCTCTGATGCTCGATGATTGGAACACCCCCTTGCTTGCGTTCTTTTGCATAGTCAGTTGCAAGCTCGAGCGCGGCCCGAGCGAGGCCCGCGAACAACGTGCCCATGCCCGTGTTGGCATTGGTGAGCACGCCTTCGGCGACCGCGTCGTAGCCTTCCGGCGGTACCGCCATGTATGAGCGCGGAACCCGTACGTCGTCGAAGAAGATCTCGCCCTGGTTCAATGAGCGCTGACCAATCTTGTCGAGGGGGCTGCCGCGGGATATGCCGCTCAGATCCAGCGGTACGACGAACACAGCGTGTTGCAACCCGCCACTACCCATATCGACAGCGGTGAACAGGGCTGCAGCCTGTGCGATCGTGCCGCATGACACCCAGGACGACTTCTGGCCGTTAAGCACGAAGTCGTCGCCTTTCAGCGTTGCGACCAGGTTGGGTCGACCGTGTTCTTCACCCTTCGCTTTGATGGCCCCATCGAAGTCGAGCACGTCGCTGCCGTGATCGGGTTCAGTGATGGCCCAACATCCCGTGAGGTTGTCCTTGACCATGTCGACCAGCTCGCTGTTGCCGGAAAGCTCTGCAATCATGCGAGGAAAGCCCTGCACCCCGAAAGAAATGGCTAACCCTGCGTCGCCCCAGCCCATTTCTTCGCTAACGATGTAACGCAGGCGCGCTTGCGTCAGCAGGTCTCCTTGGTCGTCGCCGTTTTCTGCGCCTCCGAGACCCAGCGCCTGATACTGTTCGAATGCGTTCCACAGGATAGAGTCCTTGGCGATGACTTCTTCGGGCGAGAGCTTGTCGAGCGCGATGCCAGTCGGGCGCATGACTTCACTCGCAAACCGGTGCGCCATATCGCGAACCGCTTGTTCCGTTTCGGTGACGTTGACATCCAAATCCACGAACGGCATAGAACATCTCCTCCGGCCAGGAGGGATTAGTATGCCCCGGTCCGTCAAGATCTGTTGATAAGGGTTTCCCCCAGGAAATCGCTTACTCGTGCCGGGCGTCAACATTCGCGTACCGGGCGTCAACATTCGGGCGTCAACATTGCGCCCAGTCTGACGCGAATAGTGGTAGATCGCTGCCAGTCACCCATGTACCAAGGCCAATAATGACGGGTACAACCGTTTAGGCGAGAATCGATGCGCATCCGACCCCCACACTATGCAGGTGCGATGTATCACATCACGTTGCGCGGTAACCGGGGCACGCCACTCTTCCACGATCGCAAGGATAGGCTCACGCTCAACAAGGCTATCGGAAAAGCAGCCGTTCGTTACGGCAGTGAAATCCATGCCTTCTGCTGGATGACCAATCACTTACACCTGCTACTGCGTGTCGGAGAAGCGCCAGCGCATCGGACCGTTCATCACTTCGCGTCGGGGTTCGCGCGAGCGCTCAATCGAAAATACGACTATGCTGGACACGTATTCCAGGGTCGGTACTGGTCCGAACTCGTGGCGACGGATTCGTACCTTCTGGCAGTGATGCGGTACATCCATCAGAACCCGGTGGCCGGCGGGCTGGTCGATGACGCAGAGTCATACGAATGGTCGAGTCATCGCGACTATGTGGAAGGCAACCGCTTCACGTGGCTGGTAACGGATTCTGTCCTGCGAACTCTGAGTGTTGATCGACAAGCTGCCGTAGCGACTCTCAAATCGCTCGTTGATGGACCGGTGCATTCCGATGTTCCGCAGCCGGATGCGCCTTGGACGTCGCTAGAGCCAAAGTGCTCAAGCCCATCCTCAGCAACCTTCAACAATCTGGTGGAGCGAACCTGCGTCCGATTCGGCGTGACCGAACATGATCTTCGATCGCGTAGCAAAGCACGCGAACTGTCATCTGCGCGCGCATGGTTCGCCCGGCAAGCTCAGACCGAGGGCGTCGCAACGGTGTCAGAAGTCGCATCGTTTTTACACCGGTCAAGGCAAGCGCTGTCAGCGTTAATGTTGCGGTGGGACGACGAATGTTGACGCCCGGCACTATGTTGCGTTCGCCGGCTGGCGCGGGTGCCGTTAGAGATCCGCAGCCCCTACGATGCTCAGGACTTCGTTGCAGCCGTCCTCGATCATTGATGCACGGGCGTCGCGCATGATTTTCTCCACTGGGTATTCACGGCTCAGGCCGTTGCCGCCGAATAACTGCACCGCATCGCTGGCAACCTCGAAGGCGACTTTCGTGCAGTAGGTCTTGGATGCGATCGCGTAGTGCAGCCGTCCGCTGCCGTTGGCGTTGTTGAAGATCGACACCTTGCGGCAGAAGGTGCTTGCAGTCTCTACCTTCCGGTACATGTCGAAGAGACGGAGTTTGACGCTCTGATGCTCGAAAATTGGCCGGCCGCCCTGGACTCGCTCGCGGGCGTACGCATTTGCGAGGTCGAACGCAGAGCGGGCCACGCCGGCAAACGTCACCCCCATGAAGGAATTGGCCATGGTCAAAGTGCTGTTCAACTGGTCCGCGTAGCCATCCTGTTCGACCACCATGAAGGCCTTCGGAATCCTCACTTCATCGAAGAAGAGCTCGCCCTGACACAATGCGCGTTGACCTATTTTGTCTAACGCCTTGCCTTTCGAAACGCCGGGCAGATCGAGTGGCACAACGGCCACGCCCCCACCTTCGAAGCCCCGATCACCCTCGATAGTGCAGTACAGACACGCCACCGTTGCGATCGGACCATTCGAGACCCAGCTCGACTTCTGGCCTTTGATCACGTAGTCGTCGCCGTCCTTTCGGGCCAGGCAGTTGGCTTTGACGCTGGCATCGTTGAAGTGGGGTTCGGTCAATGCCAGGGTGTCGCTGCCATGGTCCGGCTCGGTGATAGCCCAACAGCCGATTTCCTGGTTGCCCGGTGCGGCGTAGCGCTCGATCAGCTCCGCTTCGCCAGAGAGCACTGCAAATGCTGCCGCGAAGCCGCCGCCGCGTGAACCGAGGGTGAGCGCAAGCCCCGCATCGCCCCACCCCTTTTCCTCGCAGACGATGGCCTGGATGCGTGCTTTCTGCATGGGGCTCAGTTCCGAGTCCTCGCGCTGGAAGGCCTCGACGCCGAGTTCATCGTACTGATCGAATGCATCCCACAGCACGGAGTCGGCCGCGATCACGTCCTCGGGGTCATGAAGTTTGTCGAGCGCCTGGCCAACCGGACGCATGACGTCCTCGGCAAAGCGATGAACCCTCTCCTGGATCGCCTGCTCAACATCGGTCAGGTCGAGTTCGAGGTCGATCGACGACACAGGCGCCCCCTTCCAGATGGACGAGTTGCTGAGCCTGAGAGGGTCTACCGATGGCCCGCTAGGATCACTAAGGGGATGCACCTAGTGTCCTGTCCCCCAGAGGCATGGAGGCGAGCAGCCGTATCTCCGCGTTGGCGTGATCAGGCTTTGTCCAGGTCGTGTACTTCCCCGTTTGCTTCTTCGATGGCCTGGTTGAAGCGTTCGCGCAGGAACCGTTCCTGCGGTTTCTCGGAAGCGGTCTTGGGAATCTCGTCGACGATCTGAAGATAAGTGGGTACGAAGTTCGCTTCCAGGCCCTCCCTGCAGAAATCGCGAACGGACGCGGGGTCGATGGTCTCGCCCGGGACGCACACCACAGCGGCTACCACGTCCTTTTCGCCGGGGGCACCGGAGCGCGCTTCGACGCCGTAGACGAAAACATCCAGGACGGCGGGGTGTTCAGCCACCACCTTTTCGACGAACCCCGGGTTTATGAAGTCTCCTGACCGGCGAATGCCACCCCCCTTGCGATAGTCGAAAAACATCCACCCGTCTTCATTTGTATGGCAGATGTCGCCGCTGCGCAGCCATCCGCCGCGGGTTTTCTCCTCAGAAGCCTTGGGGTTGCCGTGGTACTCGACGCTTGGCGCGCCACCGCTTGCCGGCCGTGAGCAAAGCTCGCCTTGCACGCCGGGAGGGCAGGGCTTGTCGTTCTCATCGAGGATGTACATCTCGAGACCGGGGCCGGGCTTGCCGAAGGATCCGGTCGGTCCTTCGCCAATGGGCTTGAACGCGAGTCCGCCTTCCACGGCGCCGTACCACTCCAGTATCTTCAGGTTGAAGCGCGCCTCAAAAGGTTCCCAGACCGCGTACGGCATGCCGGCACTGGTGACCATGCGCACCGGGTTGTCACTGTCGTCCGGTTTCACCGGCTCGCTGTAGATGGCGGTCGCCATACCGCCCAGCAGCGAGAACGTGGTGCAGCCATGCTTGCGGCAGATATCCCATAGTCGCGACTTCGTGAAGCGGCGGCTGATCACGGCAGGTAGCTCCAGACACAACGCTGCCGCCAGAGTCACCGCTTGAGCGTTGCCGTGGGTGAGCGACAGACCGGTGTAGAGCCGTTCATCCGGTTGGAATTTGAACACCCCCGCGCCGAGCGCCGCCATGCCGCCGTAGCGCCCGTTCTCCATGACCACGCCCTTCGGGTCGCCGGTCGTACCCGAGGTGTAAATGATCTGGAGTGGATCGCTCGGGTCCTTGACACGGACATCGACGGTCGGCACTGCTGTGGCGAGCATCGAGTCCAGAGATTCGACCCCACTGAAGTCGTTGAGCGCCGGGGCATTGTCCTCGCCGCTCTCGAGCGCCAGCACGGACTTGATATCCGGCAACTCGCCTCTCACTTCGTCGAGCTGTGCCAGCGCGTAATCCGCGCAAACCACACACCTCGACCCCGAGTTGCGGAGCGTGTAGGCAAGCTTGGCACCTCGTGTGCGGGCATCGACCGGCACGAATACGGTGCCTGAGATGGAAGCCGCAATCATCGCCTCGACGAATTCCGGATGATTGCGCATGAACAGCGTGAATCGATCGCCAGGCTCGAGCCCACGCTCGATCAGTGCCGCGGCAAGCGCATTGCCGCGCTCAAACAGCTGTGCGTAGGTGCGCGTCTCGTCAGCCTTTTCGAGGCACTCGAACGTAAGTACTTCGAAGTCCGGATTACGCTCCGCGCGACTTGCCACAATGTCTGCAAGAATTGATTCTGATCGCTCACGCGCCATTTTTCTGCTCCCTTTGCAGTGCCGTCGGTCGGACCTAGGTACTCAAGATCGTCACGCACATGGCGGCCGCGTCACCGCCAACGGAGCCCCCGCCGTTCTGCGCCATGCCGAGCTTCGCATCCGGCACCTGCCGCTTGCCGCACTGCCCGCGCAACTGCTCCACGAGTTCTGTCATCTGGGCCAGGCCGGTGGCACCCACGGGATGCCCTTTGCGCAGCAGACCGCCGCTCGGGTTGACCGGAATACGACCGCCGAGGTGGGTGGCGCCAGACTCGATCAGCTCACCGCCACCGCCGGGCTCGCAGAGCCCGAACTGTTCGTAGTAGATGAGTTCAGCGGGCGCCGAGGCGTCGTGACACTCGATCACGCTGAGATCGTCCGGCCCCACGCTGGCTTGCTCCAAGGCTTCCTTCACGCATACATCCACGCTGTTCGGTTCGTCGGCGGCGTGATCCCAACCGGAGCGCAGCACGCAGGAGCGCACGATAATCGGTTGCGAGATTCCGAGCTCGCGAGCCTTCTTTTCGCTCACGATCACTGCCGCCGCGGCGCCATCGCCGATGGGCGAACACATCGGCCGGGTCAGCGGCTCCGCGATCATGGGTTCAGCAAGCACCTCGTCGACGGTCAGCGCCTGCTGAAACTGAGCCTTGGGATTGAGGCTGCCGTGCAGCGCATTCTTTGCCGCGACCGCCGCAAACTGGCGTGCCGTGGTGCCGTACTTCTTCATATGGTGGCGGGCGCTTGCCGCGTAGAAATCCATGAACATGCTGCGTTTTTCGCCGGTCCCGCTCGCGGCCTTGTCTGCCCCCTGTGCTTCCGCAGACTTTTTCAAACCCTCCATGATGGCCGCCATCTCTTCGGTGTCCACTGCGCTGCCGATCGCTTTAAAGCTCCGGGTCTTGTCCTCGTGATACAGCTTCTCCACACCCAGCGCGAGGACCACGTCGTACACGCCGGCCGCAACCATCGTGGCCGCCTGATGAAACGCCGTCGATGCACTGGCGCAGGCGTTCTCGACGTTGATGACAGGGATGGCGCCAATGCCTGCCGAGCGCAGCACCACCTGACCACGAATACACTCCTGTCCGGTGATCAGACCGGCCATCGCGTTGCCGACGTACGCCGCTTCCAGGTCGTCCTTGTCGATCCCGGCATCGGCGAGGGCCGCAAGCAACGCCTCGCGACCAAGCGCTTTGAGACCAGTGTCCAGGTGTTTGCCGAATCGTGTCATGCCGACCCCGGCGATAATGGCGTTACTCATCGTGTCTCCCTCGTTTGAATCTGCAAGCAAGCTAAAACATTGATTCTACGCTTTTCGGCGCGCTGGGGCACCGATTGCTCCCAACAGATCGCACGAACTACGCAGGTTCCCCGCTTTGCAAGCCGGACCTGCGAGCGTCTAATACGCCACTCATACGTGCGTGTCGAAGGGGAGGAGATATGGCCATTGCAGACTGGTCGGCAACTCCGAAGGTCAAGCTCGGTCCCATGGGCGCGGAGCCGCCGCTCACCGAGATGGAGAGCGGGTTTCTCGATACCCTGTGGAAGTTCGCGCGCGAGGTGATGCGCCCGGTGGGCCAGCAACTCGATCGCATGACTCCAGAGGAGGTCGTCGCACCTGACTCGCCGTACTGGGAGTTTCGTCGCCAATACCTGACACTTGGCCTGAACCTCGAAACCCTTGCTTCTCTCGACGAAGTGGAACGGGCGCGGCTGTTTCCCATGGCTCTCGAGGTGCTGGGTTGGGGTGACTCAGGGCTCGCGATCTCCTGTGCAGCAGGGCTTCTGCCACCCTACCTGGCGTGGATGTTCGGTAACGAGGAATTGGTGGAGCGCTTCCCGGACAGCATGCTCGGCAGCTGGGGCATCACGGAGCCCGACCACGGTTCGGATAGCCTGGATCCGAACCGGCAGATCTTCCATGCCGAGGGTGATTACGGACGGCCAAACTGCATCGTAAGATTCCATGGCGACGAACTCGTTATCAGCGGCCAGAAGTCCGCCTGGGTTTCCAACGGGACGATCGCCGAAGTATGTATTCTCTATGCCGCTGCGGACACGGGTGACGGCCCCGATCCCGAACGCGGATGCGTGGTGATACTGCCCCTCGATGCACCCGGTGTATCCCGGGGGAAGCCCCTCGACAAGCTCGGCCAGCGAGCGCTCAACCAAGGCGAGATCTTCTTCGACGATGTGCACCTGTCGCGCGATCACCTGCTCGCGGGTCCCGAGGACTATCAACGAGCTGTGTACGCCATCCACACTGAAGCCAACGGATTGATGGGCGCGATCTTCACCGGGGTGGCGCAGGCCGCGTACGACCTGGCGTTGGACTACGCGCACGAACGCAAGCAGGGCGGTGTACCCATCATCCGCCACCAGAACGTGGCCTATCGCCTGTTTCACATGGCCCGTAAGGTCGAGGCATCGAGAGCGCTCACGCGACGCGTAGCGCTGTTCAACAACACGGCGGACACGCCGGCGCTGCAAGCGGGCATGATGGCCAAGGTTACCGCGACCCAGACCGCCTTCGAGGTGGCGAGCGACTCGCTGCAGATCTTCGGCGGCAACGGGCTAACTCGCGAGCACCCTATCGAGAAGATCCTGCGCGATGCACGCGCCTCGATGATCGAGGATGGGTGCAACGAGGTGCTGGCGATCAAAGGAGG
>PVMS01047888.1_pt1 | contig 10184 bp, 11 predicted proteins | sample 1853461 | NCBI WGS metagenome assembly PVMS01 (sample SAMN08582032, study PRJNA380276) | Marine sediment metagenome, whole genome shotgun sequencing project. | isolation source: ocean sediment barecode stripped | collected 2017
GATGACGCCCGTGCATCCGCATCATCCGGGTATGGGCTATCGGATTCTCGTAGTCAGCCAGTGACTCTGCAACGTTAGCTGCTTCGTTACGATTGTTACAAACCAGCAACATATCACAGCCCGCCTGCAATGAAGCCTGGGCACGTGCAACATGATCACCAACACAGGCGGCACCTTCCATGCTGAGATCATCACTGAACACCAGGCCGTTGAAACCAAGATGACCGCGTAAAACTTCCTTGATCCAGTAGGACGAAAAGCCTGCCGGATTTTTATCAACCTGCGAATACACCACATGCGCCATCATGATCGCGGCCAGGCCGGAGTGAATCATGCGCCTGAACGGCACCATGTCCCACTGCTCCATGTCGTCGTAACCACGTTCGTCAACCGGTAATGCCAGATGTGAATCTGCTGCAACCGCACCATGTCCGGGGAAATGTTTGCCGGTGGCCGCCATCCCCGCATCCTGCATACCGGACTGGTACGCATGCGCAAGTTCAGCAACCACTTCGGGACGTTTGTGTAACGCGCGATTCCCAATAATGGCGGATACCCCGAAATCAAGATCAAGCACCGGCGCAAAACTGAGATCAATACCAACGGCGCGTAATTCCGCCGCCATTAGCCAGCCTGTGGTTTTGGCAAGATGTTTGGCGCGCGCGCTGTCCTGGTCATGGATCTTTCCGAGACAGGCCAGCGGTGGCAGATGGGTGAACCCATCCCTGAAGCGCTGTACCCGACCACCCTCCTGATCGACCGCCACCAGTAAATTCGGATCGCGCAGATGGTGAATGTCACTGACCAGGGCGGCGACCTGTTCAGCCGACTCATAATTGCGGCTAAACAGGATGACGCCACCAACCGCCGGATGCTGCAGCAGTTCACGGTCTTCCGGCACCAGTTCCAGACCGGCAATATCGGCCATTAAAGGTCCCAGTGTCATAGGCAACCAGTTCTCATTCAGGTCTCATGCAACTCTCATGATTGGTGTCGTGTCTCGGCGATCATTCGCGTATCCAGTTTATCCCGCAAGCGGTCACCCAGCAGGTTAACCGACAGCACCACGGCAAGAATGGCCGCGCCTGGCGCCAGCACCATGTGCGGCGCCACCAGCATATAACGGGTGCCATCACGGATCATCGCACCCCAGGACGCCTCCGGGGGCTGTACGCCGAGACCGAGAAACGACAACCCGGCTTCAGCGATCACCACTGCCGCGATCCCGAAGGTGGCCTCGACTATCAGCGGGGCAGCCATCAAAGGCAACAGGTGTCGTCGAATAATACGCCATTTGCTGCTCCCCAGCGCTTCTGCCGCCTGTACATGCTCACGGTGCTTCAGGGACAACACCTGTGCGCGTGACAGACGCGCATAGCCTACCCAGCCCACAGTCGTCAGTGCAATCACCACATTATCAATACCGGGCCCCAGCAAACCAGCCAGTGCAATGGCCAGCAGGATGCCCGGAAAGGCCAGGAAGATATCGACAAACAGGACCGTCCACTTGTCCCACCAACCACCCTGATAGGCCGTCGCCGTTCCAAGCAAGGTCCCCAGCAGCAGGGACAGACTGACGACCCAGACAGAAACAAGGAACGATGTGCGCGCACCAACAATCATGCGATCGCCAATACCGCGCCCCAGATCATCATACCCCAGCAAGGCACCTTCACCGGGTGACACCAGGATCTGTTCCAGTTGAATCAGGTTTGGATTCAGCGGCAAGTAGTCCGCACCCAGGGACAGCAAGGCCCACAGCCCAAGAATCGCAAGCGGTATCCGGGTGCGCAGCATTACTACTTCTCTCCGAGACGGATACGTGGATCTATCCACCCGTAAGCAAGATCAGTCAACAGGTTCACAAACACATAGGTAACACTGATGAGTAACACACAGGCCTGCACAACCGGGTAATCCCGGCTCTGGATCGACTCGATCGTCAACAGCCCTACCCCCGGCCAGGAAAACACGGTTTCCGTGATCACGGCTCCGGCCAGCAGGGCACCGAGTTGCAGGCCCAGCAAGGTAATAACCGGCAGCAAGGCATTACGCAGACCATGATGCAGAATGACGCGCTGCGGCGACATACCCTTGGCTTTCGCGGTACGCATGTAATCCTCACCGAGCACCTCCAGCATGCTGCTGCGTACCATGCGTGACAGTACCGCAATCAAGCCCGTCGCCAGTGTTATGGCCGGTAGAATCACTGAACCAAATCCGCTGCGGCCACTGACGGGGAACCAGCCCAGCCACAACGAGAACACCAGGATCAGCACGGGGCCCAGCCAGAAGTTCGGAATCGATACACCCAGCATGGAAAAACTCATCGCGCCGGTATCCCACAGGGTATTACGGCGTACGGCCGCAATAATTCCGAGGGGCAAGGCCAGCACCAGGGTAATAATCAATGTTGTTGCCGCCAGTAACCCGGTTGCCGGCAAGCGCTCCAGCAGCAACTCGGACACCGGTCGCCGGTAGTGAATGGAAGTCCCCATGTCCAGGTGCAACAGGCCGGACAAATAATCCCGGAACTGCACCAACAGTGGCTGGTCCAGCCCCAGCGCAACCCGCAGGGCTTCCCGGTCAGCCGTGGATGCCGACTCACCCAGCATGATCTCGACCGGATCACCGGGAATCATATGTATCAGGAGAAAGACAATCGTGACCACCCCGAAAATGACCAGCAGTGAACCAGCAAGACGGTGAACGATAAAGGTCAGCATTGACTGATTACAGGTAGCAACGGGTGTTGTAGATTTACAATGATCAGAGTGGCGCTTCCTGAATAACGACCCGGGTGTATGGCGGAACCAGGTCAAACAGGCGGATTACCTCATCATTACGCATCTTGATACAACCGTGCGATGAGGGAACGCCCATTTCGTCTGAATCCGGACAACCATGAATGTAGATGTAGCGGCGCATGGAATCCCGTTCACCAAAACGATTTATACCTGGCTCCGTGCCACACAGCCACAGGAGCCGGGTCAGCATCCAGTCACGATCGGGATACTGTTGTTTCAGTTCCGGCGTATAGATTTCGCCGGTTGGGCGGCGGCCTGTAAACACAGTGTTGGCAGGCACGCCAGCACCTATTTTTGCGCGGATTCTGTGCATGCCCCGGGGGGTACATTCGCTGTGCATGATTTCGCCTGGCCCGTTGGCGGCCGTTGCCACGGCCACATCCATTATCACCTTGCCGGATTCGAGTAATTGCAGGCGCTGTTCGTCGATACTGATCTTGATGGAAAAGGAATCGGGATGCATGACGGGGCTAGTCTAACTGAATTGTTTTGAGAGCATCATAATTACCATCCGGGGCCAGCTGGTAACCTGATATATCATTGCGTGCCGCGAATACATGGTCCTCATACCAGAGCGGGATATAGGGTAGCTGCTGCAACAATCTCGCCTGTACCTGCCGGTAGGCTGCCGCCTGTTCTTCCAGTGTTGCGCTGCGCCCTGCCACCTCAATCAGTCGATCAATGTCTGCATCCGACAGACGTCCCCGGTTTGCACCCTCCGGCGGCAATGACGTGCTGTGGAATGCATAACGAAAAATATCGGGTGTCTTGATACCGACCCAGGCAAGACTATACATCTGGAAACGGCCGGCCTTGATGTCCCCGTAAAACGTACCCCAGTCATAGCTCTGCAGGTTCATATCAATACCGGCATCGCGCAGTTGTTGCTGGATGACCGTCGCTATTCTCACGCGTACCGGGTCAGTCGACGTCTTGTAGGTCAGCGTCAGTGGATGCCCTGCCCCATAACCTGCCTTGGCCAGCAATGCGGTGGACCTTGCGGGATCATATTCAAGCGGGTCGAGTGTTGCATTACCGGCCCAATGATCGGGCGGCAACAGCGCGGCTGCAGGTCGCGCATTGCCACCCAGCACATACCGAACAATGGCCTCCCGATCTATGGCATGCGCAATAGCCTGTCGAACAAGCAGCTTCCCGGTCAGTGGATCATCAAGGTTAAAACCGATATAGGCGAAGTTACTGCCCGGGCCATGGGTAACCTGTATGTCATCCTGTGCGGAGAGATAGCCAAGCAGCTCGGCAGGCAGATCGTTTTGCAGAATATCAATCTCACCGCGCAGCAATTTCAGAACCCGGACCGTGGGATCACCGATTCTCAAAAATTCAATAAGCTGGTTGTCGGCCAGACGTGTGAGCAACACCCTACCCGGTTCCGGCCAGCTGTTCATCCGGAACGGGCCACTACCGACGGGAGCTTCATGAAACGGGTGCCCGCTTTCAATACCGGCAGCCGGCAGGATGCCGATGACCAGGTAGCCTGGAAGCAGCGGGTCCGGATGCTTGAGAATAAAGTCCAGCGTATCCTCGTCGAGGATATTTATCGCCTCGATGATGCGTAATGCACCTGCGTGTGGCGAGGCACTCCCCGGGGCAAGGATTGACTGGTAGGTCGCCGCCACATCCCGTGCCGTTAATGCGCTGCCATCATGGAAGCCAGGACGGTCAGCCTTTAAATGAAATCGATAGTGCTGTGGCGAAAGCTGTTCCCAGCTTGCCAGCGCCGGTACCGGACGTACCTGCGCATCAAAATCCACCAGGCGCTGGTAGAGTAACCGGTTAATACGCGCCGACGTGGCATCGGTTGCATAGCGTGGGTCGAGATTTGCCGGTGTGCTGGCCAGTCCGAAACGAATGATATTGTCAGGTGGCTGACTGCAGGCGGCAAGACACAGCAGACCGAGAACCAGGATGCAGCGCAATATTATCAATATATTCATTGTTAACCGGTCTGACCTGTTTCAATCTTCAGACGTACCCGTAACCGTCTGAACACATCCGCATCCAGCATATCCGGCAATAACACCAGTTGCTGTGGCCGCCATAGCGGTGACTCAAAATACAGGATGACCAGCCACGGTAGAATAAAGGCTCGCGAAGCCAGTTCTACCACCTGCTGTTGTCCCGAATGCAGCATTAACCGGCACTGCCGGCCTGCACCCCAGACCAGGGAGCGTACCGCATCCAGGTGGCAACGCCGCACCTGCTTGCGCCATGTCATCAACAACCAGAACAGCACCGTGGACGTTATAAACAGACTCAACCATCCGGGTAACGGCATCAACCACAAGACCAATAGCGCCGCGACAGTCACCAGTAACAGCCAGGCAGCCATCAGGCGAGACGGGCGAACTTCAAGAAACAGTGGTGTTGCGTATTTCCCTGACAATGTAGGCGACATCCTTGTCCGCAGGGGCCATACGGCCCATTAAGAGTTCCAGCAACACGGCATCCGGATATTCGAGCAGTGTCACAAAGTGTTGCTGAACGGTTTTATCCAGGCTGCTGTAACGCCTTTCCAGGAACCGGTTTAACAGCTCATCCAGTTCACGCATGCCGCGCCTGCACTGCCATGCAAGCTGGTTGCGTAACACCTCTGACTCATGCACGTCCTGTGGCACCATCAGATTGAACGCTTGACCATTAATTCCTTGATATGGCCTATCGCACGGGTCGGGTTCAAACCCTTGGGACAGACTTCAACACAATTCATAATGGTGTGGCAACGGAACAGCTTGAAAGGCCCGTCAAGATTCGCCAGACGCTCATCGGTCGCCTGATCGCGGCTGTCCGCCAGAAAGCGCCAGGACTGCAACAGCGCGGCAGGACCCAGGAATTTATCCGGGTTCCACCAGAACGATGGACAGGAGGTTGAACAACAGCCACACAGGATGCACTCATACAGTCCATCCAGCTTGTCACGATCTGCGGGTGATTGCAGATGCTCCACCTCCGGTTCCGGATCCTTGTTGATCAGGTAAGGCCTGACGCTACGGTATTGTTTATAGAACTGCTCCATGTCCACGATCAAATCACGGATAACCGGCAATCCCGGCATGGGGTGTATCACAATCGGTGATTTAAGACTGGACAGCGGTGTAATACAGGCAAGTGCATTGCGGCCATTCACATTCATGCCATCGGAACCACACACCCCTTCACCACAAGAGCGTCTGAAACTCAGCGTTTCATCCTGCGCCTTGAGCGCCAGCAGCGCGTCCAGCAGCATCATGTCCGGGTCGAGCACAGCATCCGGCAGCTCATAATCCTGCATGCGCGGTTTCTGATCAGTATCCGGGTCGAATCGATAGATGGAAAATTTCATGGCTGTCTACCTTTTCCGTTACACCACACTAGTAAGTCCGTGGTTTTGGCGGGAATGAATCCACCGTCAGCGGTTTCATTCGCACCGGCTTGTAATCAACCGTGTTAGTTGCCTTGTGGTACAGGCTGTGACGCAACCAGTTCACATCATCACGTTCCGGGTAATCAATACGCGAATGCGCCCCCCGGCTTTCCTGTCGCTTATGGGCGGACATTATGGTGGCTACGGCAACATCCATCAGGTTTTCCAGTTCCATGGCCTCGATACGTGCAGTATTGAATACACTGCTGTGATCCCTGAGCCGCACATCTTTCATTCGTTGTTGCAGGGCAAGAATCTTCTCAACCCCGCTGGCAAGTATGTCCCCTGTGCGGAATACACCGCAATGTTCTTCCATGGTTACCGTCAATTCGTTACGCATCGCATTAACTGATTCGCCCTCACCTTGCTGGTCCCAGCGGGACAGTCGCTGCAAGGCCGGGGCCAGGCAGTCGTCATCCAGTGGCTGGTGGTAACGGTTCTCGCCCAGGTATTCAATGATCTGGTTGCCGGCCGCACGCCCGAACACAATAATATCCAGCAATGAGTTGCCACCCAGACGGTTGGCCCCATGTACCGACACGCAGGCACATTCACCGGCGGCATACAGCCCCGGGATCGGTTCTTCCGGGCCATGTTCAATCGGGACGACTACTTCACCAAAACGATTGGTAGGAATACCGCCCATGGTGTAGTGCGCCGTCGGGAAAACCGGGACCGGCTCGTGGCACATGTCCACATTCGCAAATGTCAGGGCCAGGTCACGGATGGCCGGCAGGCGCTTGCGGATCATGTCCGGGTCCAGGTGATTCAGTGTCAGTAACACGTGGTCCTTGTTTGGACCACAACCCCGCCCTTCACGGACCTCAATGGCAATCGCACGACTGACCACATCACGGCTGGCAAGATCCTTCGCATTCGGCGCATAGCGCTCCATGAAGCGCTCACCCTCACTATTAACAAGATAACCGCCCTCTCCGCGTGCGCCCTCGCTCAACAGCATACCCTTGCCGGCAATACCGGTCGGGTGAAACTGAAAGAACTCCATGTCCTGCAACGGAATACCGGCACGTAACGCCATCGCCATACCATCACCGGTATTGATCAATGCGTTAGTGTTGGTGCGAAAGATCTGGCCGGCACCACCGGTGGCCATCAATACCGTCTTGGCCTCGATGACCAGTTTCTCACCGGTGGCAATATTCAGCACCAGCGAACCAAGAATGGAACCTTCCTGGTTGTGTAGCAGGTCGACGGCAAAATATTCATCAAAGAAGTGGGTCTTGGCGCGGATATTCTGCTGATACAGGGACTGCAGAATCGCATGCCCGGTGCGATCGGCTGCGGCACAGGTACGGGCGGCCTGCTCGCCACCAAAGTTCATGCTCTGTCCGCCAAACTGGCGTTGATAAATCGTGCCATTGTCCAGCCGTGAGAACGGCACGCCAAAGTGTTCCAGTTCGTAGACGGCCTTGGGTGCAGCCCGGCACATATACTCGATGGCATCCTGGTCACCGAGGTAATCGCTGCCCTTGACGGTATCAAACATGTGCCAGTGCCAGTTATCCGGGCGTACATTGGCGAGCGCAGCGTTGACACCACCCTGTGCGGCAACGGTATGGGAACGGGTCGGGAATACCTTGGAGACCACGGCCACGCGCGCATCTGCCTGTGACAGTTGCAGTGCGGCACGCAGTCCACCGCCACCGGCACCGATAATCAGGGTATCAAATTGACGACGTGGCAGATTCATCCTGTTACCTGGCTGCCAACAGGAGTATCTGCAACGCCCATAACCCGCAACCAGTCAGACCCAGGCCGATCAGGGACAACACAAAAATACGCAGCCCCAGGTTATGAACATAATCCAGTACCACATCACGCATTCCGACCCAGCCATGTACCAGTATGGCCAGGATAAATACAGCACTGGCAACGCTCATAACCGGTCTTGTCAGCCATTCATGCCACTCCGGATAGGATTGTGGTGGCTGCAGATAAAAATGCACCATCAGGTAGACCAGGAAAGCACCCAGGTAAACAGCGCTAAGACGCTGCAGCATCCAGTCACGCAGTCCATGCGTCGGACGGCTCAAAACAACCACCCTATATAAATCAGTGTCATAATGATCCCGACGATATTCACCAGCCACGCACTGCGACGTGCCTGTTGCAGGCTGACGCCTTTGTCTATATCGATGAACAGGAAACGGATACCGGAAACCAAATGGTGAAACAGAGACCAGGCGACAAAGGCAGAGCCGGCGCGCAGCCAGCTGTTATGGAGGTAACCCAGTACGGTATCAAAACCTTCAGGACTTTGCAGCGAGAGTTCCAGCAGATAGATCAGGAAAGGAAATGACAGAAACAGCAGTACGCCCGAGATGCGGTGGGCTATTGAGGTCACGGCACCCACCGGGAACCGAATCCGGAGAAGATTGAGATAAACGGGGGCAGATCGCTGGGTAGTCATGTTATCCGTTCGCTGGTTCCCGAATTTATACCATCCGGAAGGCAGGAACGCCAGCCATAGCTTGCGATCCTGGCTAATACTGACAGACAGCATAAGTTCGTCTAGAATTTGCATCCCTTGCAATGATCCCACGGACACTCACAGGTACTATGAAAACAGACTGGAAAACATTCCTGATCGATGCCGGTGCTGAAATGGATGCGGATACGGTGATGCATTTTGGCAACCCGGAACGCGAACAGGAGGTTGCCCTGAACGGCCTGGTCTTCGCCGACCTTGATTTTATGGGGGTTATCGCCGTCCATGGGCCTGATGCCGCCACGTTCTTGCAGGCACAATTCAGCAACGATATCAGCGAAGTCGATGAGTCCAGCAGCCAGCTGAATGCCTATTGCTCACCCAAGGGCAGAATCCTGGGATTGATGCGGATTTTCAGACAGGGCGAGACCTGGTACTTGCGCCTGCCGGCAGATTCGCTGGAGATGGTCATCGAGCGCCTGCGCATGTATATCATGCGTGCCGAGGTAACACTGGAGGACATCAGCGACAACTTCCTGCGTATCGGAATCTCCGGTGACGCGGCGAGTGACGAACTTGGTTCCGTGGCCGGGGCCGTACGCGCGGAGGTAAACCAGGTGCTGCACCACAATGATATGAGCATCCTGCGGGTGCCCGGTGCTCAGCAACGCTATGAAGTCTACATTAATGCATTGGATTCCGCCCGAAAGTTATGGGATACATTGAATGTACGTGGCGCCCCGGTAGGCGAGTCTGCCTGGCGCCTGCTGGAAATCCAGACCGGACTGCCGAATATATTCGCTGCCACAGCCGAATTGTTTGTTCCACAAATGACCAATCTACAGCTGGTTAATGGTCTTAGTTTCAAGAAAGGCTGCTACCCGGGACAGGAGATCGTGGCACGCATGCAATACCTCGGCACACTCAAGCGGCGCATGTATCTTGGCCATATCGACAGCGATGAAAAGACCGTGCCGGGCGACTCACTCTATTCAAGCGACAACAGTGAACAGGCAATCGGCCGCATTGTTGATGCACAACCGCACCCGGACGGAGGCCAGTCCGCACTGGCGGTTATTCAGATTAATGCAGCGGATACAGGGAACATGCACACCGGGAGTTCGGACGGGCCATCCTTTACCCTTAAATCCCTGCCCTATGCTTTTGAAGAGGTAGAGTAGCTACTGCTACTAAAGCCCATCTGCATCCTCTCTTGAATCAGGAGTCTTTGCTTACCGCCGCAATCGTCCTGAAAAAAAGGTAATTACAGAATAAATAATCCATGCATTGAGCATGCAAGCCAGTGCAGAAAAAACAGTATTAAACACGATGGAATCTAGGCTGAAATAATCCATGGCATGGCCACCAGCACAACAAAGATACCTGCCAGTGATTCATCCTCCTTTGCCAGAAACATTACTGCAAAGGCACCTAACACGGCTGCCATTATTACGGGAATTTATGTCTTGCTCGTAGTAGGTGCCTTTGCCAGAAACATTACTGC
>PVMS01002339.1_pt1 | contig 10183 bp, 10 predicted proteins | sample 1853461 | NCBI WGS metagenome assembly PVMS01 (sample SAMN08582032, study PRJNA380276) | Marine sediment metagenome, whole genome shotgun sequencing project. | isolation source: ocean sediment barecode stripped | collected 2017
AAGTCGTCTCTGGGGGTGATTCGGTCCGGATCATTGTCGACTACGCCCACACTCCCGAGGGGACGACTTCGAATCTTCCTGGCACACCTTGGAGAGATTGAAGACCGGCGACCACCTCGTCGAAGCCGATACCGGAAGCCAGACCGCAGGCTGCTGCCATCACCGCATTGTCTATGTTAAAGAGTCCCACAACGGGAAGCAGCAGCTCGGCGGAACCCCATGGTGTGATCAGTCTGAGCGACGTACCCCGCGAGGTCGGCACAATGTCGGCGTGGCGGATCTCGCCATCCGATCCGACGCGTAGAACAGAGCCGTGGAATGTCCGAGCAATCTCTTCTCCGACCTCGTCGTCGACGTTGACGACAGCGGTTCCAACCTGGTACTCGTCAAACAACCTTCGTTTGGCGCTCCGGTAACTGTCCATGTCACCGTGAAAGTCCAGATGATCCTGAGAGAGGTTGGTGAATGCAGCCACAGCAAAAGTCGTGGCTGCGACCCGGCCCAGGACAAGTGCATGAGACGACACCTCCGCGGCGACCAGCTCGGTTCCGCTATCACGCATCCTCCCCAGCAGTCGCTGAAAATCTGATGCCTCGGGCGTGGTGTGGATCGATCTGACGCCTTTGTCGCCGATCCGGGTATGGATCGTGCCGATCAGACCGGTCATCAGCCCTGCCGACGAAGCGATCGATTCGATGTAGTGAGTGACTGTCGTCTTGCCATTCGTCCCTGTGACACCAATCACCTTCATTGTCCGGGACGGATCACCATGAACGGATGCGGCTAGTGGCCCCAGAGCGCTCCTTGTGTCCGGAACAACGATCTCCATGACGCTCGATCCGGTCGGATGATCCACACAAACGGCCGGTGAGCCGGCTGCCACAGCCCTGGAAACGAAGCCATGTCCGTCGACCGTTGCGCCTCGAACGGCCACGAAGAGGATGTCCTCTCCCGCCTGGCGGGAGTCGTGGGTCACGTCAACGACCGAAACCTCGGTTTGCCCTGTTTCTGGTGCCTCAAGACGCCCATCCACCACATCAGCGAGCTGTCGCACGCTGCTACCGCTCATGACCATCGGGGGTCACTCCCAGCCGGTGCAAGGCTTGCTCCATCACCGCGGCAAAGACCGGTGCTGCGGACAATCCTCCCGTGCGGTAGTCAAACGAAGGCGCGTCGATGAGAACAGCGACAACGATCTTTGGATCGTTGATAGGCGCGATGCCCACGAAAGAAGCCCTGGTTGTCTCCGTGTAGCGACCGTCGGCGCCAAGCTTGTTCGCCGTTCCGGTCTTGCCTCCGACCCTGTAGCCGTCGATGGCCGCCGCCGCCCCGGTGCCCTTCTCGACCACCGAAGCCAACAACTCGCGCATGAGGAGCGCGGTGCCCGATGACACCACCCGTCTCGTTTGCATTCCCGCCACTTGAGTTTCTCCGTCGACGTCGGTCTTCGAGGACACCAGATGGGGAGTGATCCAGATGCCGTCATTTCCGATAGCGGCGTAGGCGGCAGCCATCTGGAGCGGCGTGACGGCGACCGAGTACCCGATGGCGGCCGATGCCCAACAAGTCATGCATCCTGCCTCGAAGTTGAGGATTCCAGCCGCCTCGACGGAGTAGTCGATGCCCGTCTTGGCACCGAGTCCGAAGGCCTCGATGTACTGGATCAGACGGTCCTGACCGAGTGTCTCGGCGATCCTGATCGTTCCGATGTTCGACGACTTCGTGAATATTTGAGCCACACTCATGTCCTCGGTGGCGTGCTTCTTGAAATCGCGATAACACCCAAACAGCTCGTCATCAGCGAAACGACAGGCGTCTTCTCTCAGTTCCAATTCGTAGGAGACTTCCGGGATGACGGTCCCGATCGACACCTCGCCTTCTTCGAGCGCCGCCGCCACAGTTATCAGTTTCTGGGTTGACCCCGGCTCATAGATTCCACGAACGGTGAAGTTGGAGAACGCTCTACAGGAGGCGGGGTCTTCGGCATCATCACAGCGCGGATCCTGTGTCTGCCGGGTCACCGGATCGAAGACCGGGGCGCCAACCATGGCAAGTACCGCGCCGGTCTCCACTTCGAGAACCACCACCCAGCACGAGAGGGCATGCGTCTGCTCCAGGGCGAGAAGACATTCCTGTTGCGCCTGGTACTGGAGGGGAAGGTCGATAGTCGTGTTCAGATCGACACCGGGGATGGCAGGGACTATCTGGCTGAACCCTTGAGGGATGACACGACCTTGCAGATCCCTCTCGAACTCCGCTTTGCCGGGAGTGCCCGCCAACCCGTCGTCATAGACCAGTTCGAGACCCTCCTGGCCGTCGCCATCGATGTTGACGAACCCGGTGACACGACTGGCCACGACACCCGCCGGGTAGATTCGCGTCGGCTCAGGATGGGAGAAGACACCGCGGATCTCGAGACCAAGAACTTCGTTGGCCACCACATCCTCGACCTGTCTCTTGATGTAGACGAAGTCGCGGTCGCTGGTGAGACGCTCGTAGAGAACATCGGTATCGGCCCCAAGCAGTCCCCCAATTTGTTGGGCGACCCACAACGGCTCCTCGATCTGATCGGGGACGGCAAAGATGCTCTGGGCTTGCACGGTCATCGCCAGAAGCTCGCCATTGCGATCGAAGATCTTCCCCCGCTGAGGAGCCAGGTCCCGGGACACGAGTCTCTGACTCAGGCCCTCCTCTGCCAGGTCAGAGGCCTGAACCACCTGGATCTGGACCAATCGATAGCCCATTCCCATCCATGCCGTGACAACAACCAGCCCGATGACTGCCACACGAACCTTGGAAGGCTGAAAACGCCGGCCGGCCTTGGGGGCGGCCATGGCTCAGTTCCCCGGCCGGTTCTCCGGTGGACCGGGGCACCCAACCCCGATCTCATACCCGGTACCAGCACGACCACGGGTCATCATTGGCTTCTGTCCTCCCCTTCGGTTCCGGCGACAACAGGTCCTTCCGGAGTCAGATCGACGAGAAGCTGGTTTGTAGTGTCGGGGATCACCAACCCGAGCTCCTCGGCCAGAGGTGCGATCCGCGCCGGATTCACGAGACGAGCGATCTCCAGGTTCATCTGACGGTTGAGGGCCGTTTCCTCACCAATGGCCTTGTCCAACTCGGCAAGTTCGAAGGCACTCCGATCGAGGCTCGTCCTGGCGAATCCAAGACCGAGGAACGCGACGACGCCGATGAGAACCATGATCATCCAGGGCGCCAGAGTCGGGCGGCGGAGACGTCGCCCTTTCAGAAGACGCAAGTTGTCCTCGGAGGCCGGACTACGGAGAGGACGGGCAGTCACGCCGCAAGCCTCTCTGCTGCGCGCAGCACTGCCGAGCGGGACCTGTTGTTGGACTCCACCTCGGCTGCTGACGCTCGAATCGGCTTTCTGGTCAAGATCCGGAGTTCCGCGGTCATCCCACAACCACATACCGGGAGATCAGGGGGACAGGTACAGCCCTTGGCTCCGGCAACAAAACGTTGCTTGACGATGCGGTCCTCGAGAGAGTGATACGAGATCGCCAGCACCCGTCCCCCGGGTCGCACCAGCTCGATCGCCTGGTCGATCCCGGAACGCACAGCGTCCAGCTCGCCGTTCACCGCAATGCGTATCGCCTGGAAAGTGCGTCGGGCGGGATGACCCGCCCGACGCCTGGCCGCAGGCATTGCCTGTGCAATGACGGTGGATAGCTGGGCAGTGGAATTGATAGGTCGCGACTGCACTATTGCCCGGGAGATGCGGCGGGCAAGCGGCTCTTCGCCGTAGTCGCGGAGGATCTTGGTCAGCTCGCTCTCGCTCCAACGATTGACGATATCTGAAGCCTGGTGCTTCGCATCCGGCCCCATCCTCATATCGAGAGGGCCGTCGTTTCTGTAGGAGAAACCGCGGCTCGCTTTGTCCAGTTGATGTGACGAAACCCCAAAGTCGAACAGGACCCCCGCCGGTGGTTCGTCGATATGCGGAAGAACAACATCGCTCAAGTCTCCGAAGTTGCCCTGAACAGCGACAACACCGAGCTCACCGGCGTTCTCCAAAGCCTCAGGATCTCTGTCTACTCCAACAACCGTCACTTCATCTCCGAACTCGTCCAACAAACGTCGGCTGTGACCGCCGCCCCCGAACGTCGCGTCGATCACGACTCCCGGCATGACGGGTGCCAACAACTCGGTCACCTCATCGACCAGAACCGCCCTGTGGTACTCGCTGTCCTCGTTTCTCCGGTCCTGGTCCATTGCCAGCCCCCCGGGCGCTGGTACCAACTAGAAGCGGGCGGAGTCAGGGGCATTCCAATTGGTTCCGGGGGGCTGGCAATGAGCCAAGGCAGCTATCTCAGGGTCAGGCCTCCTCGTCCCGATAGGTCTCGTCGCCTGTCTCACGGTCGGTCAGGTAGAGGTCCTTCCTCCAAAGCTCTACATGATCGAATACGCCGACGACGGCTATCTCGGTGGCGGTCTCGATGCCGGCAAACTCACGAAGGTCGGGCTTGACCAGCACGCGACCGGATTTGTCGAGCGTCTGAAGGTCGGCGCCACCGAAGACTGTTCGAGAGAATCGTCTCCCACCCCGATCCTGGGGGCGTTCCATCACTTCGGAGGCCTTCTTCTCGAAGTCCTCGGCCGAGGAGATGACCAGTTGACCGTCCTGTCCTTTGGTCACGACACAACCGTCTTCGAGACGACGACGAAAAGAGGAGGGCATCACTACCCGTCCTTTGCCGTCGAGGCTATGGAAGTACTCACCCAGGAACACTTCAGATCTTTCCCGTCCGTCCTCACCGTCGAATCCCCTCAGCACCGGGGTTGATCGCCACTATGGCCCACTTCCCCCCACATGTCAACCCTTTAGCCCCACCATCTCCCATTGTGTGGACAAACCCCCCTCGTCGATGCGAAGCGAACGCTTCGAGGGGGGCAAGGGGGTGTGAAAGGAACGGTTTCGGGACAGAAAACGAAATTCAGGCTGACTCGGCCAACAGATAGGGCTGCCATGACGGATCCACCTGAAACCCGATCGAGGCGTAGATCCAGGCGAATCGCCGGGGCGGACCGGGTCTGCTTCTCAGGTTGAAACCGCTTTCGGCCGGCAGCCTGTCGCCTTTGCGCACATTGCAGGCGCGGCAACACGCCACAACATTCTCCCAGGAGTGGTCCCCACCTTTTGATCGTGGCCTGATGTGATCCAGGGACTCTGCGGGACCACCGCAGTATTGGCACTGATGACCATCCCGCCCGAAGACGGCTCTCCTGGTGACAGGGACCGTTCTCCGATAGGGCACCCTCACATACCTGATCAGTTTCACCACCGAGGGAATCTCAATCGAAAGAGTCTCAGAGTTCCAGATCTCATCCCTACTGACGACGACATTCGCCTTGTCGGTCAGGACGAGAACGAGCGCCCGCCGCTCGCTGACGACGGAGAGAGGCTCATAGCTGGCATTGAGGACAAGGGCTCTGACCATTCAATTTCTCCGATTTGCCTGCGACAAGGCTAGTGCCCGAGGGCACTTTTCGGTTTTGGGAGATGCCAATCCGGGCGGATTCAGGAATTGACCGTAACTGGATCAGCACCAGCCGATGAGTCAACAACGCCAATAGCGCGACCAACAGCACGGGCCAGCGCCTCTTCCCAACCGCCGGCGACGTTGGAGCTGGCACTCGTCTCGTGCTCTCCATCCGAGGCCACGACGGTGAGATCTCCCTCATCACCCATCGTCACCGAGACTATCTCGACGGGTATCTTCGCCACGACCTGGCACCATGCGTCAGAGAGTCCCTGAGCAAGGGCCTCAGGGGTGGCGGGCACCACGCGGAAGGATCGCACCTTGGCCGAGGCGACCTGAACGCGAGCACCGGCCTTTATCGGCGTGATAGTCACGTCGACATCGAGCGGACTGTCATCGAGATACTTGATCGGACGTCCCAGCCGCAGCTTGGGAGGGTTGGGGGATCTCACTCCGTAGGCGACAAGAAGAGCGCGGAGTCTCTCCATCACCACCGCTTCATCGGCGCCCGGTTCCAATCGAACGTTGATTCCGCCACCGGAGTCGGTGAGATCCACAGTTACCGAGGCGACTCCCGGAATGTCTTGGAGACGGCTGGCGAGGTTGGGGGTCATGCCACTCTCTCCCACCGACTGATCACTCTCATCTCCCTGCGCCATCGGAGATAGTGAACCATGTCGATCGTGGGGACTGAGGCTTTCGCATCACCGTATGCGGTGTGGGTGCGCCAATCGAGGTACGCCGACGATGGCAGAAGCCGCCCCAGGCGGCGCATTGCGAAGCCGGCCCGCACAGCCTCCCACAACAAAACAGGCTCCCTGATCAGTGCTTTCAGGTGGCCTCCAAGCCCCAACCTGGCCGACACGACGGTTCTCCCGGATAGATTCCCCGTGCAAAGTCTAGCTCCCCCAAGTCAGCCCCGCAGTTAGAGTCATGTTCTCAGTACGAAGGAAAGGTCTTGAGCCAGTCAGACCCAGGAAATATCGACGTATTTGGTGAGCATTTCGAGAAGATTGCTTCCAACGTCGAGACCGTCATCCAGGGTAAAAGGGACGTAATCGATCTTATTCTGCTCGGATTGGTGTCCGAAGGACATGTGCTTGTGGAAGATGTGCCGGGCGTCGGCAAAACGCAGCTGGCAAAATCGCTGGCACGATCTGTCGAAGGCGCTTTCAACAGGATTCAGTTCACTCCCGACCTTCTTCCCTCAGATGTGACCGGAATATCGGTCTGGGACCGTGAGAAACGGGCGTTTGAGTTCAAGCCAGGACCGATATTCGCCAACATCGTCGTTGGTGACGAGATCAATCGAGCAAGCCCAAAGACACAGTCGTCGCTTCTCGAGGCCATGGCAGAGCGTCAGGTGACCTCCGACGGTGTCACCCGGGAGTTGCCGTTGCCCTTCATGGTGATCGCCACCCAAAACCCGCTCGAGCACGAGGGGACCTATGCACTGCCCGAAGCGCAGCTAGACCGATTCATGATGCAGGTCGTCATCGGGTACCCGAGTCGAGAGAAGGAGTTGGAGATGCTCGACACTCACGGCATCCGGTCGACATTCCTCGACCTCCAACCGGTGGTCCGTGTAGAAGAGGTCCACGAAATGATTGCCATCGCAAGAGAGGTTGCGGTTTCACAATCCGTCAAGAGCTACATCGTCGACCTGGTTGAGGGCACCCGTCTCCACCCCGACGTGATGCTGGGCGCATCACCCAGATCCACCCTGTTTCTCCAAGCCCTAGCCCGATCCCGCGCTGCCTCGACCGGCAGAGACTACGTGATGCCCGATGACATCAAGGCACTGGCTCACCCTGTTCTCGAGCATCGACTTGCCCTGCGGCCAGAGGCACAGATGCGCGGTGAGACAGTGACCGACCTCATCGACGATGTCCTTGGCCGTCTTCGTGTGCCGGGAACGAAATCCCGGATCGCCACCTGATGCCCACGCTTCGAGGCTGGGCCCTGTTGGGTGCCGGCCTCGCTTTGATCATTCTGTGGTGGATCTTCGGAGATCCGGAGCTGCTTTTGGCGGGGACCTTCTTCATCGCGGCCGAGTTGGCTGCGATCGGGTATGTGCGGTTTCACAAACCACAACTCGATATGGGAAGACGGCTCGGTTCGACAACCGTGCACAACGGTGACACCACCACGGTGACCCTGATCATTCGCAACCGGGGTCAGCGGCCTCTCCGCCAACTGAGCATCCATGACGAGGTGGAGAGTTTGGGTCTGGCCGCCTTCGAGATCGCGAAGCTGAAGGGACAGGAATCGGCATCGGCGACCTACCGGGTTACCTGTCGCCCCCGAGGGGTCTACCGGGTTGGGCCCGCCGGGGTAACCACCTCAGATCCTCTGAGACTCGCAGAGTTGTCTGCAGCCGACGGCCCGATCGACCGGCTGATCGTGTACCCCACGGTCGAGAGCCTCAGCGGGTTCCCTGTCATCAGGGGTCAGGACCCGGCGATGAACGCCTCCCGACCCGAGCACAGCCAACGAGGCGGTGAGGACTTCTACACACTCCGCGAGTACCAGCGTGGCGACGACATGCGTCGCGTCCACTGGCCGTACTCCGCAAAAACCGGCGAGCTGATGATCCGGCAACTGGAGACCCCCTGGCAATCGCGGGCGTTGGTCCTGTTGGACGTCAGACCCTCTGTCTACGAGTCGGACGACGCATTCGAGATGGCGGTGTCAGGCGCCGCCAGCGTTGTGACCCATCTGGTGAAGTCAGGATTCGACGCAGACCTCTGGGCCGGAGACCCCGATCCAATAGACGCCTCGAAGTACTCCGCTGCAATGGAGCGGCTCGCTCTGGTGGAATCCAATGACGACATCGACATCGAGGCGGTGGCAAGCCGAATCCGCAAGAGGGGCGGAGGTGGTGCTCTGGTCCTGGTCACGGGGGTGGCAGACCGCAGCCTGCTCTCGGTTCAACAGCTTCTATCGAACGAGTACCGGGCCACCGTGCTGATGGGAGCGTCGAGCACCACTTCCCAGACCATCGTCGGCTTTCATCGTCTTGGAGTGGCCACTGTCACCGTCTCTCCAACAGGGGAATGGGCCGACGCCTGGGTAAACGCAACGAGGTCATCATGGGTCGCGGTCTCGGCCAGCTAGCCGGAATTTTCGCTCTCGCTCTCGCTCTGGGGCGACTTGGCAGACTCATGCAGAGCGGGCCTGGGGTTCCTGAGTGGCGTCTCATCCTCATCGCCTCGACCATCCTCGGCGGAGTGGTCTGGTGGTTGCTCCGCCAGCTCTTCACGAGCCGTCTCGCTTCCTTGGTCGTATTCGTGATGACGGGTCTGATTCTCTTCCTGCGGGTCAGTGTTCCCAAAACCCTCATCGCCGGCATTCTTCCTTCCATGGACACCCCGTCGGCCCTTGCCGTTGAAATGGAACAGGCCTTGCGTCTGATCCGAACGGGGATTCCGCCGATCGTTCCCACTGAGGGTGTCATCGCCATACTCGCCGGTCTCGTCTGGGTGGTTGCTGCCCTGTACGTATGGGGCATGGTCAGCGGACCGGTAGCGGCCATGGTGGTTCCTTCGATCGTGATATATCTCCAATTCGCGATATTCGACCGAGCTCCGGCGGGACTGGGATGGATGCTCGGCTCTGCAATCATGCTGGCCCTCACAGTTACAGCCCTGGGCATGGAGCGAAATAAGGATGCTGGGAGGGCGCGAGACCTCGAAGGCCGCCCGATGCCGCGAAGATCGGGGGCAACTGCCCTGGTCATGGCGGGACTGGTCGGCGTGCTCGCCATTGTCACTGCCAACGGCGCCGCCGGGGCAGTATCGGAGTACGGCAACGTTCCCTGGAGGTCGGGAGGAAGTGGCTATGGCGTCGGTGGTGGCGGGATCGCATACGACCGTTTCGTCGACCTCAGACAACGACTTCTCAGCCCCACCAATGCGGTTGTCTTCAGAGCGACCGTGGCGGAAGGGTCACCGCCCCCGGAACAGATCTACTGGCGGATGGAATCCCTTGACGAGTTCGACGGGACTGGATGGGGCCGGTCGAGCACATCGATCAGGAATTACGAACCGGGACAGACGATCGGAGCCCCGGATCACCGATATCAGGGCACCACGGCAGATGTCCCACAGCGCATACGGATAGAGGAGCTGCGTGGCGAGGTCATGCCCACCGCGGGTATCGCCGCGGTGGTTGTCGCCATCGATGCAGGCAGCGCCATCGACCCACGATCGGTGAAGGTCGCCACGGACTCGTCACTGATCTACACCCCGAGACTCCGTCCTGGGGACGAGTACCAGTTGGTGGGCACCTACCCGTTGCAGAAACAAGATCTTGGCGCAATGGCAACAGGAGCCTTTGGCCGACTCAGCCCGATGTTCGCCGGGGCGGCCGACGCCGGGCTGTTCAACGAGGCACCTTCTCTTGACCGGGAAGACATTGCCGAACCCAACGATCTTAGCTTCTACACCGAGCTGCCCGACAGCCTTCCTGCCGCCATCAGAGGTACCGCTTTACTCGAGACCAGAGGCGCTTTCACCGATTTCGAGAAAGCCTGGATGCTCCAATACTGGTTCCGGGACAGTGGCAATTTCACCTACTCACTCGACGTCACCACAGGCCACGATGCGCTCGCATTGGAAGACTGGCTCAGCGATTCGACAAGCATCAACTACCGAATCGGATACTGCCAGCAGTTCGCC
>PVMS01124033.1_pt1 | contig 10183 bp, 7 predicted proteins | sample 1853461 | NCBI WGS metagenome assembly PVMS01 (sample SAMN08582032, study PRJNA380276) | Marine sediment metagenome, whole genome shotgun sequencing project. | isolation source: ocean sediment barecode stripped | collected 2017
CGGATCGCGCGCCACATTTCATAGGTCAGTTGGCCGAATTTCGAATACGGGTCCTTGTAGAAACCCATCTCAACACCAAGGCTTTCGGAATACAGACCCCAACCTTCAACAAAACCGGTGTAGCCGCCAACACGACGGAACCATGGCACGTCCTCCAGTTCGTCCTGCAGAGCAATTTGCAGGTGATGTCCAGGTACTGCTTCGTGCAGTGTAAGCGCCTCCATTTCCCAGCGTGGGCGTGTGTCCAACGCATAGGTATTGGCAAAGAAGTTACCCGGTCGTCCCGCTTTTACTGAGCCACCCTGGTAATAGGCCGTGGTCTGGGATTTCTCTGCATAGCTTGGCACCGGAATCACACCATATGGTGTGCGTGGTAACTTGCCAAACAACTTCATCAACTCAGGATCCGCACGCTTGGCAATATCCCGGTATTCACGTAGCAGGTCTTCCTTGGTCTGGTGATAGAACTGCGGATCTGTACGCAGAAACACCAGGAATTCTTCAAATGTACCTTCAAAGCCGCTGGACTCAATAACATCTTCCATCTCAGCGTGGATGCGCTTGACTTCCGACAGACCAATCTCGTGAATCTGCTCCGGGGTTAAATCTGTGGTCGTACGCTGCTTGACGTTATAGGCATACCAGGCCTCACCATTGGGCAAATCACGCATGGCGATGGTCTTTCTGGCTGCGGGCAAATATTCATTTTCCACAAAGGCCAACAACTTCTCGAAAGCCGGTGCAATTTTGTCACTGAATGCCGCTTCAGCCTGTTTTTTCAAAGCCTCCTGTTGCAATGAATCAACATTCGCCGGAAACTGCTTGAACGCACCAAGTAACGGGCTTTGATCCGCTTCATCGACCAACTGGTTACGAATTTGCTGTGGTACATCACGCAGGGTAATCGCAGGCGGCGTTATACCTGCTGCCATGCCTTTGCGCATCCAGGCGATGGTCTGATCGACCACTTCCGGGGTTTTTTCCAGACGGGAGATCATATTGGCGTAGTCATCAGCGTTTTTAGGGCGTGAAATGGCCATCATCCGGGCAATATCCTGCTGGACGCCACCCATCTGGTTGAGAGGCATAAAATTACCCGGGAATTTTTGACCTTCTATTTCCCGTTTCTGGCCATCGTATAACAGGTCGTAGTTAACCTGTTCAGAGTCTGACAGTTCTTTACGATCAATATTTTCCAAAGCCGCCAGAAAGACCCGTGCATCCGCTTCACGTTGTTTGCTCGCCGACTCTGACTGATCGGTCCAACGGTCCTGCCCGCGCGGATCACCCAGGTAGGTTGCAAACTCCGGGTGGCTGAGCATGGTGTAATCGTAAGCAATATCTATCAATTCCTTAAATTGCTCCGGGCTTTTTGATCCGGCTTTGTTATCTGCTATCTCCTGCACCCGTGCACCTAATGTTGCGATTTCTTCTTTGTAATCAGCGTTGGCTAGCGGTGCGAGTAACAGCAAAAACAGTGATATTCTGAGAATTGTAGTTTTCATTTATATTCCAAATAACAAAAATAATTTTAGAGACCGTGCATTGTACACAGGTTTCCAATGGGTATACTTCATAGCCAACACAAATAACCAGCAGATGGGATCGACATAGCATGAGCAAACCAATTGATAATATTCTTGGCGCAATCGGTAACACCCCAATCTTCAAAATCAACAAGTTGGCACCTGACGGCATCAACATGTACGTCAAGGTAGAAAGTTTCAATCCGATGGGCTCAGTCAAGGATCGCATGGCAGTTTCAACCATCGAAGCGGCCGAAGCCAGTGGTGAGTTGAAACCCGGTCAAACTGTTATCGAAGCCACCAGTGGCAACACCGGTATCGGGCTGGCCATGGTCTGCGCGGTCAAAGGTTATCCATTGGTGGTCACCATGGCAGAAAGTTTCAGCCTTGAACGTCGCAAAATACTGCGGTTCCTCGGTGCAAAAGTTGTATTGACCCCGGCTGAACTGAAAGGTACCGGCATGTTGGCCAAGGCCGTTGAACTGGCCGAAAAAACACGACTGGTTCCTGGTCAGGCAATTCGAAAATGAGGCCAACGCAGACGCCCACAGCCGAACCACCGCGGTGGAAATCCTTGACAGTTTTGAAGACATGCAACTGGATTACTTCGTCACCGGATTTGGCACCGGCGGCACTCTTAAAGGTACCTCCCGTGTATTGAAAGAGAAAAGCCCTGACACAAAAATCATCGTCTGCGAGCCGGATAACTCACAATTACTCGGTAGTGGCATCCCCCAGGTCCGGGACGCTGACGGCAACCCTGCGGAGAGTCACCCAAGTTTCCGCCCCCACCTGGTACAGGGCTGGTCACCGGATTTCATCCCTAAACTGACCGAAGATGCAGTTGCCGCCGGCACCATCGATAAAATCGTACCCGTTTCCGGCGAAAAAGCCCTGCAATACACCCGTGACCTGGCGCAAAAAGAAGGAATTTTCTGCGGTGTTTCAAGTGGTGCCACCTTCACGGCTGCCATGGAAATCGCTCAAACAGCTCCGACTGGCAGCAACATCCTGTGCATGCTGCCCGATACCGGTGAACGCTACCTGTCGACGCCATTATTCGACGATATCATCATTGAAATGTCTGAAGATGAATGGGACATCTCCCGCTCAACCCCGAACTACCGCTTCGACGCCGCTACAACCGGCAAGCCTGCCCCGGTTGATGAAGATGATGACGCTCCAGTCGCTCTTGATGACGCAGCCCTGGCATTTGTAGAGCAGACACTATCCGACGCAGACCAGCCCATAGTGTTGTTTGCACTTGAATGGTGTGAGTTCTGCTGGTCCGTACGCAAACTATTCGCCAAACTTGAGATTCCCTACACTGCACTGGATCTGGATTCGGTTAAATTCCAGGATAACAACATGGGCGGCAAGATCCGCGCAGTCCTGCTCGATCAACTGGGCACACCAACCATTCCGCAAATATACATCGGCGGTCAGCACATTGGCGGCGCCACCGATTTATTTACAACCTACAGCACTGGCAAATTGGACGAAATGCTCAGCGAGCACGACATTGACGTAAAAGAAATGCCCGAAGACTTCGAGCCCCTCTCATTGCTCCCAGGCTGGCTACACAAACGCTAAGCCCCGTCGCCCCCGGACCCGGTCGTTCCGCACATCCATGTGCTCCCACGACATAAGGTGCATCCTTGCGACGTGTCTCAGAGGGAGGTACCCAACCCCTGATGCGGGCCAGTAGCACATTGATTGAATTACCAAAGACTGAAGCAACCAATTCCTTGCTATTGCTTTTGCCTATCACAACCATTAAAACAATTAATTTCACTAATACCAATAGAAGTCAGATAATACCCCCACACTTATTTAACCAAAGGTATTAACCCAATGACTCACTCAGTTCCTCAAGTTACATTTAAAACCCGTGTCCGCGATGAAAACGTAGAAGGCCCAAACCCGTTCAGATGGCAGGATGTTCAAACCGACGAAATTTTTACCGGTAAGAAGATCATTGTATTCGCCCTGCCCGGCGCATTCACGCCAACGTGTTCCAGCACCCATTTGCCGGGTTATGAAGAGCATTACCAGGAATTCCGCGATGCCGGTATTGATGAGATTTATTGCCTGAGCGTAAACGATGCATTCACCATGTTTCAGTGGGGCATTCACCAGGGCTTGAAAAATGTGAAACTGCTGCCGGATGGCAGTGGTGATTTTACGCGCCTGATGGGTATGCTGGTCCGAAAGGATGACCTCGGCTTCGGCTTACGTTCCTGGCGCTATTCCATGCTGGTCGAGGACGGTGAAATTAAACATCTGTTCAGTGAGGCCGGCAAGCAGGACAACTGCCCTGATGACCCGTTTGAGGTCAGCGATGCGGTCACCATGCTAAATGCGATCAGGAATGACTAAAGCCATTTGACAAAGGCTGTCATAACACAGACCCTAGTGCGATTGATTTAACCGGACTATGGAAATGAAAAAAGACAGTAATAAAAAGCTTCTCCAACACGGCAATGTGACCGGCATGTACTTTGCGGTCACATTGGCTCTCGCCCTTCTCTCTTTTAATAGCTGGGCGGCATTGGACGCCAGTCTGATGGAAGGCTTAAAAGCCCGTTCTATCGGCCCGGCCGCGATTTCCGGCCGGGTTGCGGCTATCGATGCGGTGGCCTCCAATCCAAATCATATTGTTGTCGGTTCCGCCACCGGAGGCGTGTGGATTTCCGAGAACGGCGGGCTGACCTGGGAGCCGGTATTTGATGATCAACCGGTGGCTTCTATCGGTGCCGTCGCCATCAATCAATCCAACCCGGATATTATCTGGGTCGGTACCGGCGAAGGTAATGTACGTAATTCCACATCCATTGGCGGTGGCATTTTCAAATCCATTGACGGTGGTAAAAGCTGGAGATTGATGGGACTGGCCAACAGTGAGCGGATCAACCGCATTGCGCTGCATCCGAATAACCCCGATATTGCCTATGTTGCAGCGATGGGCACCTTATGGGGCCCGAATGAAGAGCGTGGTATTTACAAAACTACCGACGGTGGTGAAAACTGGCAACGGATTTTGTATGTCAATGACACCACCGGTGCAACTGATATCAAGATCGACACAGTCAATCCGGATAAGCTGTTTGCAGGCATGTGGCAATTCCGGCGCTGGCCTTATCAATTCAAATCCGGTGGTGAAGGATCCGGCATGTACGTCACCAACGATGGCGGCAAGACCTGGCAGCAAAAGACCGAGGAAGACGGTTTACCATCGGGTGAATTAGGGCGCATGGCGTTTGCATTATCAGCGGATAACCCAAAACGGGTCTACGCGCTGGTAGAGGCCAAAAGCAGTGCGCTGTTGCGTTCGGATGACGGTGGCGATAGCTGGAGCAAGGTCAATGAGGACTATGACATTGCCGACCGCCCGTTTTACTACACTGAAATAGCAGCAGACCCGCAAAATGCTGACATCATTTACAACATCGGAACACGGGTGCGGGTTTCGATAGACGGTGGCAAGAACTTTTCATATAACCCGGTGATTAATTGCTGCGCATCAGGCAATACCATTCACATCGATAATCATGCTTACTGGATCAACCCCGACAATTCGAATCATCTGATCTTCGGCAACGATGGTGGCCTGGCAATCAGTCATGACAAGGGTGAGACTTTCCGTTTTGTTCGCAACTTGCCATTGGCCCAGTTCTACCACATCGCAGTCGATAATGATCACCCCTACCACGTCTATGGCGGCCTGCAGGACAACGGTTCCTGGAGAGGACCTGCCGAGGTCTGGACCACCGGTGGCATCCGCAATCTGCACTGGCTGGAAGTCGGCTTTGGTGATGGTTTTGATACCCTTCCGGACCCGGATAACTCCCGTAGTGGCTACGGCATGTACCAGGGCGGCAGTCTGTATCGCTGGAACCTCGATACCGGTGAACAGAAGTTGATCATGCCGGATCCGCCGAATGCCGATACCGAATTGCGATTTAGCTGGAATGCAGCGCTGGCTATCGATCCTTTTGATGCCAATACCATCTACTACGGCAGCCAGTTTGTACACCGTTCGCATGACCGTGGTCTCACCTGGTCAACCATCAGTGGTGACCTGACCTCAAACAACCCGGATATGCAGACCTACAAGACCAGCGGCGGCTTAACTTTTGATGTAACCGCGGCCGAAAACTACACCACCATCTCGGCCATTGCCCCCAGCAAGCTTGAACGTGATGTAATCTGGGTCGGCTCTGATGATGGCAGGGTTCACGTCAGCCGTGACGGTGGTCAGAACTGGTCGCGCATAGACAGCAAGGCACGTGGTGTGGATGCTGGCGCCTGGGTTCCGATGATCGCGCCTTCAGCGCATGACGCAGGCACGGCTTTCGTCGTATTTGATGATCACCGCCGCTCCGACATGAATCCCTATGTTTATCGTGTCGATAACTATGGCAGTCGCTGGACGCGGCTTTCCAGCAACGGTATGAGCGGTTATGCACTCTCAGTCCTGCAGGATCCGGTGGACCCGAACCTGCTGTTTGTGGGTACCGAATTCGGCTTGCACATCTCTACCGATGGTGGCGAAAGCTGGACCAAGTTCACCGCTGGTGTACCCACTGTGTCCGTGATGGATATGGCCATTCAGGAACGCGAAAATGACCTGGTGCTCGGCACACATGGCCGTGCAGCCTATGTTATCGATGATTACAGTGGCTTGAGAAACCTGTCTGCCGCTGATTTCAAAGCACGATTGAAGATTCTGTCGGCTTCGCCTGGTCAGCAGTACACCTCCAGCCAGGCTCCGTCCAGCCGTTTTACCGGCTCTGGTGAGTTCCGTGCCGAAAATGAGCCATTTGGTGTGATGCTGACCTTTATGGCCAGCGGCACTGACCTGCCCCACCCGGATGAAGATTCTGAAAAGACCCGCAAGATCAATAAGCGCAATGCCGCCAAATCCGACCCGGACGAGGATAGCGATGATGAAGAAGACAAAAAGGATTCCAAGCCACCGAAACTTTCGGTCACCATCAAAACCGCAAACGGCGAATTAATCCGGACATACAAGACCGACGTACACCAGGGTATCAATCGCCTGATGTGGGGTATGCAGCGCGACGGCATCAAACCGGTATCAGCCGACAAACCGGATGACGATGATGACAGCCTGCCAAGCGGCCCAATGGTTTTGCCGGGCAACTATGAAATCACCCTGTCACTTGGAGATACCACAGCAAGTACTGCGGTGGAAGTCCTTGTTGATCCACGTACGCCGTATTCCATGGAAGAATTGACAGCCAATTACGACACGCGCCTCGAAATGATGGCCATGCGTGATACCGCCAATTCCGCGTTGCGGCAAATCATCGCTGCACGCGGTGATGTGGCAACCATCAGTAAACTTATCAGCACGCAAATCAAGCTGGAAAAAACTGAAGACCTCGAGGCCCTGAAAAAGCAGGCCGGTGAAGTTAAAAAAGGCCTGACCGAACTTGAAAAGCTCTACCGGACACCGGAAAAGACCAAGGGCATCACTTATGACGCCGACACGGTTAATTCAAAAATTGGCACAGCCAGCTTTCATGCCAGCTCAGGAGATGGTGCAACTTCGGTGACCTCAGAGACCTATATCGAAATAGCCAGACAATCTCTCACCGAGGCTACTGAAAAGGTCAATACATTTATGGCAGAGGACCTGGCAAGCCTGCGCGACAACGTGAACCAAGCCGGGATTTCATTATTAAGAGCAGGTGATGTGATCAAAATGCCTGAGTAGCAAGCCAGCAGGTCTATTCCAGAACATAAAGTTGCCACAGGTCCTTGCGGGTCATCTGCAGGAACGGCCTCATGGCCAGAATACCGGTTTTGCCTATACTGTTCTCAAGATAGTGCATTTCCTCGAATTTGGCCCTGGTACGCTCCCCCACGGGGGTGTCCAGGCCATTTTCACGCATCATCAATACGCCTTTCGCGCGTAGCGCCAATTCGGTATACAGACGCAAATAGCACAACATATCGACCACCACCGGCCCATCGAATTTTTGCCTTAAATCTTCAAGGAAGCGACCAATTTTTGACTCCACAAAGGCTCCGGAATTGATTTGCTCGAGTAACAAAGCGTCTTCATCAAAATCAACTTCAAGCCACTCGTGCATGGATTTGGCGCTTTTCTGGAAAACCAGCAGCAGAATTGGCGGCAAAACAATAAGCGTTCCAAGCGTGGTGTATATCGCCGACATTGCAATAAAGTGATTAAACACAGAGTGAATAGTTATGGCGACAATAAATCCCGGCACATACAGCAAAGGATTGATCTTCATGCTGCGCTCGGTCAGGGTCTGTGCCATGATGCCAAACAGGGCCATCGCCCCGCCGTGCATGATGGCTGTGCCAAAACCACGCACCACCCAAACGGCAATATGGGCATCAGAAGCCAGGTACAGGTAATAGAAATTCTCGACAACACCAAAGCCTGCACCCACAGCAAAGCCCAAGATTGCGGCATCGACTAAAAAGCCAATACGATTGGTTCTGAAAAGGAAAATCATCACGGACGCCTTCATGCCCTCTTCTATGATGGGCGCGGCGTAACGCGAGTATGTCGGTAAGTCCCAGCCCAACTCCGCAATGATATAACCATTGATCCAGTAGCCTGCAACCGGCAACAGAGCACCAGCCAGAATGACCCACAACACAGTTCGCAAGCCAACCAGCTTGTAGCTATCCATGTACACGAGGACGACAAGAAATATCAGCACAGGCAACAGACCTACCGGCGCCCTGGTGAGTAAATCCGTCAGCATAAATTCAGTAGAATCCCATTAAAATGACTTGTGGTTAGCTATATTGCTTGAATACTGGCCCACTTCACAAGATTTTCATACAAACCTGCATTCGGATGCGGGCCGAAGCTTTAAGAACGTGAGCCCATCATTAATGCTTTCAATTCACTCCATGTCTTGCCCGAACTGCTGTCGATCCGGTTTTCCTCTACATCCGCCGGCCAGGCGTAGCCTCCGCTCAAAAAACTGCCATCGATCAATTCATGAAGTACCGGTGCTGCCGGTGAGTTAACATTCGAAGGAGCAACATCAATACCACGTGCGGCAACAAGTTGGTGAGAACAGGCCCCGGCCATGTAAACAGGAATATTTCCAATGCGGCCCGAAAGGTCGATATGACAGTGTCCGCAAATAATGAGCTTGACCTGGGGGTACCCGGCCAGTAGCGACTTCAGCCCCTGAAACCATTCAGGCCCACCCATATCAATCAGCTCTATCCCTGTTGTCATGGGTGGATGGTGTATGGCGATCAATACAGGATCGTTGGACCGGTCTAACTGATCTTGCATCCAGCCAAGTCTGCGAGCACCAAATTCCGGTAGCTCGGTACCATCTGCGTGACTGTTGAGTGCCAGAATCCTGAAGGAAAAATCTTCAATCACATATTGAAAAGTTTGATCCAGGGCCGGAAAGTATGGAGTACCGGCGAATTCCAGGCGCATCATATGCGGGTCGTCGTGATTACCGGGGATGACATACACCGGTACTTCCAGTGGCCTGATCAGCTCGATAAAATGTTGATAGCTTGCATTACTTGAGCCCTCTACCAGATCACCGGTAATCAGCACCACATCCGGCCTGGGCCGCATACGATTGATTTGATCTACCATGCCACGAAGATGCGCTGCCGTATCAGTGACGCCATAAAGAATCTCTCCTGGTTGGAGAATATGCGTGTCTGTGATCTGTATTAGTGATGACATATCAACAGCAATTCTGACTCATAACCTCATTTCGCTCGTTATGATGACCGTGTCGTTGAATGTGATGTTCACGATAGACATCGATACGTTGCGCCTTGGCAAGATCGCCATATTAGACCTTGGCACCGGAGGTTGCCAACTTCAACTGTCCCCGTAAGTTTTTCATATGGTTTGCTCAAATGTCAGTATCCAGATGAACACGCCAATGAAGGATGTCACCCCCAGAACCAACGCAATCATAAAACTGGTATAGGCAACCTGTAACAGCGTGAATTTCTTATGGAGTACTGAACCGAGGCCGTAAATATCGCGGATCATTGATTCATAAAGGGTAGTCTTGTCCTTCACCAGGCTGACCATACCTTCAAGAAATTCACTTTCCTCCAGGTTGCAGAAGTTGCCAAAGAATAAAATATTACCCTTGCTGTGGCGTAAATCTTCAAGGTCGATATGCGTGCTGGTTACTCTTGGCCTGGCAGCCAGGATCGCAAAGATAATCGAGACCAGTGTTCCGAGCAGAAACACGACCGTTGGGATCATAAGCCAGGGGTTTGAATCCAGTTTGGGGGCCACCGAAGCGATAATGATTGAAATGATGATGCCGTTGATGCTGATCATCATATTGGCTTTGTTATCAGCCAGGCCGGTCAGGGCCAACTGAACCCTGTAGGCGCTTCGGAACATGGTTTCAATGCCCCTGTTTGTTCCAAGTGCCTTTTTCAGGGCGGCGGTGGTTTTGTCAATCTGGGCGTCTGCCACTTCCAACTCTGTCATGGGTTTTATCGTCTCAAGGTTATTGGCATTTCATAATATTTTAAGTGAGATCATAATCTCATCGTCATACTTGTGACCATCAATGTAACCCTGTGCAAAACCAAAAGAAAGTGTCATTGGCAAACGATGCACGATGGTAAAGTGCAAGTCA
>PVMS01172786.1_pt1 | contig 10182 bp, 10 predicted proteins | sample 1853461 | NCBI WGS metagenome assembly PVMS01 (sample SAMN08582032, study PRJNA380276) | Marine sediment metagenome, whole genome shotgun sequencing project. | isolation source: ocean sediment barecode stripped | collected 2017
CCCATGCGACGACGAAGGCATCGCTTTCTACGACCTCTACCGTGACGGTCTGCACCACCTCACGGATGGCGGCGTTGATCGGGATCGCCAGCACGCCGAGCCCAGCGGGCAGGCCGTCTGAGATGAAAGCCTGCACCTCTTCGGACTCGACGACGCCATCGGCGACTCGGACGGATACCGCGGTAATGACCGCGACATCCCTCGCAAGCGGGGCGAAGGTCTCAACAAACTGGTCCTCGTTCTCGAGGGTGGTCTTCAGCCATACGGCCTCGACCGACAGGACGAGCACGATCATGGCGAAAACGGCGAGCACAACGCCAAGGATCTTCCTCCACATCGGGCCCGACTTCTCTGTGACCGGGTCCGGCTGTGACGTCGCTGCAGCACCAGCCACCAGTTCGCTCCCCTCGGTCAGATCCACTACATCGCCCGTACCGGCCTTCACATCTTCGGCCATTTGGTCCTCCCCTGTGCGACCACAAATAGTAGTCATGGCAGCGATGCTGGAACCTTGGCCGGCCTCGTTGGGCGGATACCCGTCAATTCGGAACGCCCCAGCCCTCCTGGCCGTTGAAGTCTCATGAACCGATTTGCCCTGTTGTTAGGGGCTGTGGCGCTCGCCGGGCTCACGGCGTGGGCGTTCTCTTCGCCGACGATTTCGGTGGGAACGGCGGGAGTGCGGGTCGATCCCGGCGGTGTCTACAACCCGGTGACCGCCGGGGAGACCCTCCCCGATGGCTTCCGACAGCTCCTTCCCCGCGACGCCATTCACCCGATCTATGACCCGGAGTTTGCTTCTGCCGGCGCCGTCGCCTGGCCGGGTGGCACACAGGTCATCGGGGTGTCCTCTGGCAGCGAGGCCAAGGCGTATCCGGTCAGCTTCCTCAACCGGCGTGAGATGGTGATCGACTCGATCAACGGGATCCCGATCCTGGTCACCTGGTGACCGCTGTGTGCAACGGCGTTGGTCCATCGCCGAGTGTTCGAGGGGGAGACCCTGGTCTTTGGTGTGCACGGCGCCCTGTGGGGCAACGCAATGACCTGGTGGGATCACGACACCGGAAGCATCTGGAGCCAGCCCCTCGGTGAGGCGATCGCCGGTCCTCGCAAAGGCGCTCGGCTCGAGGCCTTCCCGGTGTCGTTCACCACTTGGGACGCATGGCGGGACGCCCATCCGGACACGGTTGCCCTGGACGTGCCGGCGGGTCTCAGCGGCTTCGACCTCGAGGAGCTGGTGATCGTGGTCGAGCTCGGCTCCGAGGCCGTCGCCTACCCCGTACCCGAGCTACAGCGCCGCGGTGTGATCAACGATGTGGTTGCCGGCCTCGAGATCGCGGTGGTCAGCGATCCCGATGACCCGCAGCGGTGGAGCGTGCTGTCCCGCCGGTTGGACGATGAGATCGTGGAGCTGGTGGTTCGTGACGGCCTCCTCCTCGACGTGGGCACGGGCTCGGTGTGGGACCCGGTACGAGGCCTGGGTCGCCAGGGACCGCTCGCCGACGAGGTCCTCGACTCCATCCCCGGCTTCACCTCCTTTCCCGACGACTTCGACACGTTCTGGCCGGACGGCCGCATTTGGCAGCCATGACCCAGATCACGCGCACGCTCCGCTACGACCGCATCACCTGGCAGGCATACGACACGCAAACCGGGCTCGGTTGGGCGTTTGCGGTGGCGATCGGCGCCTACGCCATCCTGGCCTTCGACCGTTTCGGTGTTCAGGGAGTGATCGAGCCCCGGGCGACGGTGCGGCTGCTGCTCACCGGCTTCTATGGCTGGTTGTGGCTGGCTGGGGCGGCGTGGCTGATTGGAAGATTCGTCTTCGGAGACGAGGCGCGGTTTAGCACCGTGTTTCGATTGTACGGGTATGCCCATCTACCCCTCGTGGTGCTGGCGGTGACGATCCAGGTCGTGTCGGTGGCGCTCCGTATCTCAGGCCCGCCTTTCCTCCTCGCCGTGTTCGTCGGCTTGATGTGGATGCCGGCCCTCCTGGTTGCGGCGACGAGCCAGGCCTTTGGGATCGAACGTCGCCGCGCCCTCGCCGTTGCCTTGGTGCCGTATCTGATCTGGGTCCTGGTGGTGGGTCGGTCGCTGTATACCCAGATCGGGCATCTGTTGTGAGCGACCCCGCTGGGTCGGATCGGCCCTAGTCTGGGCGGGGTGCAGATTGAGATCTCGGACGCAGCGCTCGATCTCGCCCGCAAGAAGGGCGGGATGATCGCTCTCGACTTCATCACCCCGGTCGGCTGAGGCAAGCCGGCTGAGGTGTCGGTCGACACCAACACATTGGGTAAGAACCTCGACCCGTACCGGCGGGTGCGCCAGGGCGACGTCGAGTTCCTTGTGCCGCGCAACCTGCAACGCTGGGCGGCCGATCTCACCGTGGATACCAAGCGAACGGTTTTGGGCACGACCCGGTTCGTGGTCCAGGCCGGGCACGCCCACGGCCCCGGCTGAAGCCACGGCTGAGCCCCGGTCGGGGCTCCTCAGGCGGTTGTCACCGAATACAGCGGGCCGTGCCCGGGCACGATGATGGTGGCGAGCCCGAGCACTCTCGCCCGGTGCTCTTCCAGCAGGTCCGGGTCGGTAGCGAGGCGATCCTCACCGGCGCCCTCGAACACCCACAGGTGGGTCAGTGCGGCCACTCCGTCGTCCGTTTCGACCAGGGTGGTGATGTCCTGCGGTGTATGCCCGGGGGTCTCCAGCAGACGAACCCCTGCGGAGAGCTCGACGCCCTCTGCAGGGCGCGGGGTCCACTGATCGTTGTGGTACATCGCCCAGTGGTCGTGGATCCGCACGTTTGGAAAGAGAGCGATGTTGATGGTGTGGTCGGGGTGGTGGTGGGAGATGATGACGTCGGTGACCTCTTCGACCGACACACCAAGATCGGCCAGCGGCTCGAGAATCGAGGCTCGCGTCGGCACCATGCCGGGATCGACGACTGCAACGAGATCACCGTCGCGGATCAGGCTCACCGTGCTGGCGACACCGTCGCCGCCGTATCCATCGAAAAGCACATCGAGTCTCGCCACCTGGCTCCTCCCCGCTGGTCAAAAGCCGCTTCAGCAGCCCCGGCGACACCGTAGCCGACCGAAGTGGGACTTATTGCGGCCGCCGCGACGTTGCCTTGCTCATGCGCATCACACGGGGTCTGATATTGGTGGCAGCGATCGCGGTCGTGGCGGCCTCTTGTGCCTCCGACGACCCCGGCCCGACATCGACCGACTCGCCGACCACCACATCCGGGGCTGACTCGACTGTGACGGACGCCACGACCGCGGCACCGGTCGCCGGCGGCCCCGTCGAAGGCAATCTCACCTTCACCATTGCCGAGGGATACACGTCGACTGCGATCGCCGACGGTGTCAAGCCCGACCTGGAGCTCGCTCCCGACGGCACGCCCGGCATCACCTACCTCCTCGAGGACCTGGAGGGCTTCATCGAGTACGCCGACGCCGCGTCGGATTGGACACCGCAGCGGGTAGTCGACGGCTACCTCTACGGGCCCATCGGCCTGGCCTACACCCCCGAAGGCGAGCCGCGCATTGCCTATCACGATCACCAGGACACCTCGTTCAACCAGGACCTGGGCGACCTCACCTACGCGACACCGACCGACGGCACCTGGACGGTCGAGTCCATCAACGACGATGGCCACGACGGCTGGGACAGCACGATCGCTATCGGTCCCGACGGCGTGGTCCGGGCGGCAGGGATCGACCCGGAGCAGTTCGGCAGCACCGTCGGGGTCGAGTATTACGAGCTTGGCGGGGGTGCCTGGACGGTGACCGAGATCGGCTCGGGCCCGGTCGCCTACGAGTTCAACGTGTCCCTGGCCGTCGACCCGGACGGGAACCCGGCGCTCACCTATTACGACACGACCAACACGGAGCTCAAGTACGCCACTCGCACCGACGGGATCTGGTCGATCGAGACCGTCGATTCCGACGGCGATGTCGGCCGCTACTCGTCGCTCACCTTCGACAGCGCAGGCACCCCGCACATCAGCTATCTCCGGCTGGACACGCCGACGACGGGGAGGGTTCGCTACGCCACGCTCGACGGTGGCGCCTGGACCACGAGCGACGTTGCGACGCTCGACGACCTGCGCACCGGCTTCACCGGGACCCGGCGCAACACCGCCATCGCCGTCGACCAGTCAGGGGTACCCCACGTGGTGTACTCGGATGAGAGCGTCGTCAAGCGAGCCGTAGCCAGTGGCGATACCTGGGAGACCTCGACGGTCGTCTCCGCCGGTAACCGGGCGCTGGGACAGCTGGTCAGCTTCCGGCTCGGCGATGACGGAACCCTGCACCTTGCCATCTTCGAGGTGACCCAGGAGAGCCCACTGGCCGGTGTGGTTGCCTACATCACCGAGTCCTGAACGCCTGCCTCCAAGGCTCGGAAACGGCTCGGTCAACGGATCCCGGTGTCGTAGCCGAAGTCGACGACGGCGGTGACATCAGACTCGACCGTGACCTCGACGGGGCCGGGGGTGCCGAGCAGCCCCTCGAACGGCAGTGGCTCGACGACATAGGCCCCCGGCGGGAGGGTGGCGAAGTACCTGCCATGCTCGTCAGTGATGGCTCGGGAGATCGTGCCGGACCCCTGTTGTGATATCTGGATGACGGCCCCGACGACCGGCCGATCCTCGCAAGCGGGGTCCGGGGGATCCCTTTCCACCGGGCACTGCGGGCCCGCGGTCACCGTCCCGTCGATGAAGCCGAACCGCTCCGGCACTGCGAAATCGCTGATGGTGAAGGCCATCCCCCCGTCGACCGCGACCGCCTCGGTATCGATGATGACATCGGTCGGATACCCGAGCGTCTCGTCGTAGCTCACCGCGACATCGATTCCGGCGTCCACGGCACCGGAGATGAGGTCGAAGGCGTCTTCCATGACGGCGATGGGGCCGTCACCGCTCACCGGGTGCCCCTCGCGCACTTCGACGTGGAACGGTCCTCGTGACTCTGGCGGGCACTCGCAATGCACGGTGACATCGAAGTCGTAGTCCGGCAGCCCGGCCGCCTGCCACCTGGCGAGGGCGTCTTCCAGTTGCTCTCGGTCGCCATCGGACGGGGGCGGCTCGATGGGCTCGATTGGACCAACCAGATCCACCGTTGCCACCAGAGTGAGCTGGCCCGGCAGATCCTCGTCGACGAGGTTGACGGCCTCAATCCGGAGCCAGCGCGGATACCCGAGTTCGGGATCCATGCGGACATCCGAGGCAACGATCCCATCCTCGATGGCCTCGCCGGGTGTGGTGAATAGCAATACGAGGTCGTCGATGAGGCGATCGATCGACAGGGGCGTCAGTGTCTCAGCCTCGGCGGCCTCGTCGAGCGGCCTCGAGGAAACGCCCCTCCCCTCCCGAACCTCGACCTCGTAGGTGCCGACGAGTGGGCAGTTGCATTCGAAGCGGACGATGTAGCGATAGTCATCGAGACCGAGGGCGTCCCACGCGGCCCGAGACGCAAGCAGCTCTTCGAGGCTCTGCACGATGGGCATGGCGGCGAGGTCGGAGAGCTCGAGCTCGATATCGGGGGTGCCGTCGCCATCGAGGTCGATGATGACCCGCGTTGGATACCCGAGCTCAGGGTCGTATTCGACCTCGACGGTCGCCCCGTCCCGGATCGAATCTTCGATCGTGTCGAAGACGTCTTCGACCGTCTGGCCGCCCGGCGATGCCAGCGAGACGAGCTCGTTGTCGTGGACGGCCAGCAGCCGCGCTGATGCCCTGACGGTGTAATCGGCGGGTGCGCCGGCCTGCCACCGGCTGCGCGCGGTGGCGAGGGCATCGAGCTGCTCCTCTGCAGCCGACACTCCGGCGGTCGTTGTCGACGCTTGGGTCGATGTCGTCGTCCCCGGGTCGGCGCACGCCGCCGCCAGGACGGCGACGCCGACAACCATGAGAAGGCCGCGAGATCTCATGGTGTTGAGACGAGGTGATCGCTGCTTCGGGTTCCGTGTGCCATGCGGTCAGGCCAGTGCGGGGGCGATACCGGTGTACCCGAACCCGGCGAAGATCGCCGCATCGGCGTTGCCCTGGGTGTTGGAGTTCTTGACGTAGAGCATGCCGGTCGACGGTCGGTACACCGCCACCGTGTCGTCGCCATCACCGTCCCAGTCTCCGGCAATGATCCGGTCCCCCGGGTTCCCGTAGATGAACTGGGAATGGGCACTCCCGGTGCTCAGCGCGTTACGGAAGTAGACCAGGCCGCTCGACTCGCGGTGCAGGCCGATGGTGTCGGTGCCGTCGCCGTCGAAGTCACCCACGAACGGCATGTCACCCGGGTTACCGAACAGGAAGGAAAGGTCGGCGGCGCCGAGCCCGCCATCCTCTTCGCCGAGACGGTCGATGATGAAGATCTGCGCCGTTGACGGGCGGAAGATCGAGACGGTGTCGCATCCGTCGTCGTTGAAGTCACCGGCGATGGGTATGTCGCCGGGGTTGCCGAAGAAGAAGTTGATATCGGCTGCGCCCTGGGTCCTGCTGTTCCTCAGGTAGACGTAGCCGTCACCGGCGCGGTACAGGCCGGGGGTGTCCTCACCGTCGCAGTTCCAATCGCCGGAGAAGGCGATGTCGCCGGGGTTGCCGAAGTAGAAGGTGTCCAGGGACCGGGCCGACGCCATGGCGCTCCACACGTGGAATCTGCCGCCGGGGCCCTGCACCATCACCGCGTCGCAGGTGCGCCCGTCGGGACACATGTCGGGGACGTTGGCGTGCTCGGCAATGAGCGAGTTCGTGACCTGCGGTGGGCCGTTCCCGAGGTAGAAGATCCCGGGGTAGCCGCGGGTCTCGAAGCCGTCGCTCGGGTTGTTGACCAGCACCGAGTCGTCGATCACCAGGTGGCCGCTGCGGTCGTTGCTGACGAAGAAGACCGCCCCTCCTCCCTCGTTGGCGTGGTTCTCCTCGATGTGGGTGCCGAGCAGTGTCAGGGTGAAGGTGTTGCCATCGTTGTAGATGGCGGCTCCGCTGCCACCGCCTGGAGTGCCGGACCGTGCCGGGTTGGCGCCGTTGCCGATGGCCCGGTTGTGGGTGAACAGGCTGTTGATCACCGTCCACGACACCCTGATGCTGCTCAGCCCGCCCCCGTTGGAGCACACGTTGCCGTATCCGGGACCACCGCCAAAGGTGCTGTTGGTGACGAATACGGGGAGGCCGGCGTACTGGCTGAGCACCCGCACCGCCGCCCCACCCACGTCTGGCCCAGTCGAGTCACAGGAGTTGTTGAAGAATCGGGAGTTGACGATCTTGAACCGGCCGCCCCGGACGAAGATGGCTCCCCCGCCGTCGTGGGTCTCACCAACCGAGTTGCCATCGATGAAGGTGAGGTTCTGCACGGTGAGCCGGGGGTGGTCCTGGTTCTGGCAGTGCGAGGTGGTCCACACCTGAGCGGGATCGCAAGTGTTCATGTACAGGATTCGGCGGGTGCCGTTGCCGCTCAGGGTGACCAGTCCGCCCCCATCGATCACGATCTCGGGGCCGGTGGTGTTGACGACCTTGGCCGTTGCGGTCATGACGATGGTCTTGGGACCCGGACCGCAATCGAAGGTGATGATGCCGCCCTGGGCGACGGCGGTAACCACGGCAGCCGACGTGCAGCTCTGCGGAGTGCCATTGCCGATGACCACGTCGGGAGAAGAGGTGTCCTCGGCCTGCGCCTCGGCTGGGACGAGCGCGGTGCCGGCCGGATTGCCGACCGGAGGCTCGGCGGCGAGCGCCGCAGGCATCGTCATCAGGAGCGCGGCGAAGGCGCCGGCAAAGATCAGTGTCCGCACCCCAGAAGAATCGGCATCGCCGCTGTGCCAGTTGAGGCGGCCGGTCGGCCGCGTGCCCGGTAGGCGCCCATCGTATGTGTGGCAGCTACCCGAATTTCGGGTGGTGTAGACACGAACGACAGGCAACGTCCCCGATGAGTGCGAGACCTATCGGAACGACCCCTGCCCTACGCTTGACGAGATCCAGGGTCGCTGAGAGGCCTCGGTGACCTAGCGGGGACGTGATGAAGGCGATTGTCCAGGACCGGTACGGCTCACCCGATGTCCTGCAACTCCGGGAGATCGACAGGCCGGCGGTCGGGGACGACGGGGTGCTGGTACGAGTTCATGCGGCTTCTGTCCACCCCGATGTGTGGCACGTCATCAGAGGCATGCCCTACATCCTCCGCTTCATGGGGGCGGGGCTGCTCAAGCCAACGAACCCCGTACCCGGAACGGACATGGCGGGCCACGTCGAGGCGGTCGGCAGGAATGTGACCCAGTTTCAACCGGGTGACGAGGTGTTCGGCGAGACCGTCTCTGGCCATCAATGGAAGAACGGCGGCGCCTATGCCGAGTACGTGTCGGTTCCCGAGAACGCGCTGGCGGCGAAGCCTGCCAACGTCACTTTCGAGCAAGCCGCCGCCGTCCCCACCTCCGGACTCATCGCCCTCCAGAATCTCCGCGGCCGGGTCCAACCAGGACAGAAGGTCTTGATCAACGGTGCCGGCGGCGGTCTCGGGGTGCTGGCGGTGCAGATCGTCAAGTCGTACGGAGCGGAGGTGACCGCGGTGGACAGCGCCGGGAAGCAGGACATGCTCCGATCGATCGGCGCCGACCAAGTGATCGACTACACCGAGGAGGACTTCACCCAGGGTGACGAGCGCTACGACCTCATCCTCGACATCCCCGGGAACCGTTCGTTCTCAGACCTTGGGCGGGTTCTCGCCCCCGACGGGACCTACGTCCTCCTCGGGCACGACCTCTTCGGGGCTCAGGGCGGGCGTTTCATTGGAAGCGGCATTCCCCGTTTCATCAAACTGTCCGTGTCGTCACCATTCGGAAAACAACAGGCCGCCCCACGCCCGACCGAGGACACCACAGATCCTCTGGTCGTGCTGAAGGAGCTCATGGAGACCGGGGATGTCACCCCGGTGATCGACAGCACGTACCCATTGAGCGAGGCGCCCGAGGCCATCCGCTATCTCGTGGAAGGAAACGCTGCAGGAAAGGTCGTCATCACCGTCTGAGGCGGGACGGGTGGGTCAAGCAGTGTCCGTCACCGCGAGCGGCTCCGCTCTCGATGAGGTCCCACGAAGCGCACCCACGTATACCCCAACAAGGACCAACGCACCTCCAACCAGCAGTTCCCAGCCCACCGGCTCATCGAGCAGCCACACCGAGTACATGACGGTGAATACCGGTATCAGCACCAGGGTGTACGCGGCCCGTGATGCGCCCCAGCGTTTGATCACGAAGACCAAGAGCACGAAGACCACTACCGAGCCGATCACGATCAGGTAGACCAGGGCAGCCCACGTCTCGGCCACGTCGGGGATGGCCCGCGACTCCCCGGTGACGACCGATCCAACGATGAGAACGGCCGAGCCCACGGCCATGCCGATCGCATTCATCGATACGGGGTGCACCGCGGGAACCCACCCGACGACGATCCCGGCCTGGGCAAAACAGACTGCGCCTCCCACCAGCGCTAGGACCGAAACCAGAGGGATGGCCTCGCGCAGCGCACCCTGTGACATCACGACAATCCCCATAAGCGCAATCACACCCCCGGCGGCGGCCGCCCACCGAAAGGTCTCTTGCCGCTCAACAACGGCCAAGAGCAGAGTCAGCAATGGGACGAGAGCGAGCAGAATCTGCCCGAACCCGGCGTGGAGCTCCTGAAGCCCGTAGTAGATCAGGGCGAAGCCGGCGGCAAAGTTCAACAGCCCGTAGAACGCGCTCCCTCGAAAGTCGCGGCCGCGTGGCATCGGCAGCTTCAACATCGCCATTACGACGAGCAGCACCAGAGCGGCCGACGCGAAGCGAAGGCTGGCGCCCCAGAGCGGGTCGAGCTCGCGGTTGCTGAAGCGAATACCGACCGCGTTTCCCCCGGCCACAACCGAGACGAGCACGAATGCCGCCAGGGTCCCGCGATCGGTCTGCTGCGCCATTGGGGAAGGGTACGCGACAAGAGGAGAGCAGGCCCGGAGGAATCCGCTGACAGCTCCGTCCGCCTGACCCGAGCGAACCGATTCGGTGAGGCGATATCAACCTACCCCGCGCCCGGTCGGCGACTGGCGGCTCGCCGAATGAGCGTCACACCCGCCGACGATCGACCTCGTCCAACGAGGCGTCGAGGGCCTCGATCAGAAGGTCTACGTGTCGAGGTTGGGCGATGAGTGGCGGTCGCAGCTTGAG
>PVMS01174578.1_pt1 | contig 10182 bp, 9 predicted proteins | sample 1853461 | NCBI WGS metagenome assembly PVMS01 (sample SAMN08582032, study PRJNA380276) | Marine sediment metagenome, whole genome shotgun sequencing project. | isolation source: ocean sediment barecode stripped | collected 2017
AAAACTACTTATCTTCTGTAATTTATTCATTTTATTTCACATCAATTACAATAAGAATGTAAGGTCCCATAAATCTCATATATTCTGGATTACAAAATAGATTCAGACACCTTACATTCTTATTGTAATTGATGTGAAATAAAATGAATAAATTACAGAAGATAAGTAGTTTTTTAAGAGATATACAGATTTAGATTCATTAAATGAATATATTATAGATTCATTTTTTATAAAACAAAAATAATCCTTTTGTAAGTACATATAATATAAATAAGTTTACAATTAATCTTATTAGTAACATGGCATTAAAAAAATGGTCAATATAATTGTAAATATTAGATGCAATAAATATTTTTTGTTGGGATGCATTTTGTTTTTCGGACTACTAGCCTGCAAGCAAGACAATGATTCCAAAAATATTGTCATGAAGAATTCACATAATGCAGGTGAAAAACATTCGTTTCAGGACGGGTATAATGCCATGAGTGAGCACTTAAAAAAGGCAAGTAATGGCAAAATAGATTTCCAGATTTTCCCTGCCGCTCAAATTGCTACGGAAAAAGAAGCCATTGAAATGATCAAATTAGGGGTAATTGCTTCCTCACCGGTTAACGTAGGTGCTCTAGCATCTTCCGTTCCAGAAGTAGATTTATTTAATTTCCCTTTTCTTTTCAGGGATACAGAGCATTTTTATAGTGTTGTAGACGGACCGGTAGGTAAGCAAATTGCTAAAAAAATTGAGGACAAACTGGATTGTATTGTTTTGGGATGGTGGTTTGGAGGGAGTAGAAATGTTTGGAACAAATATCGCCCTATTCATAAACCTGAAGACCTTCAAGGATTGAAAATTCGTGTGATCGGAAGTTCCATAATTTTAGACGGATTTAATTCATTTGGTGCCCAGGCTACCAGCATGTCGTTCAATCAACTTTATTCAGCCGTTTCGACAAAAGTACTCGACGGTGGAGAATGTGATAACACGGATCTTCTTGATATGAAATTCTACGAAGTAACAAAGTATATTTCCAATACAGAACATTTATTTCCGGCGATAGCAATGCTCTTTAGTAAAAAACAATATGATAAATTACCGCCGGGTATTCAAAAAGAAGTTCTGGAAGCTGGGCGTATTTCGGTTGCAGTTCAGCGTCAATCGATGAAACAAAAAACAGAAGAAGCAGTCGTTCAACTTCAGGAAAAAGGAATGATTTTTAACGATGTGGATAAGAAGCCGTTTCAGGACCTTGCCAAAGAACTTTATATAAAATATGCAGAAAAAGTGGGTGGTATGCAATTAATTGAACAAATAATAAATCAATAGCTCTTACTATGAAAGTAAATACATCATTTGTTGAAATAGAAATGAAGAATTTATGGAAGTACCCGCTTGAGTTGGCACTTTGCTTAATGCTTGCTGGGATTGTATTGGTAACTTTTTTACAAGTTGTATTTCGGTTTTTTCAACTACCCCTCGGATGGACAGAAGAATTGGCAACATATTTATTTATGTGGGTTTCAGGACTTTCCGTAGGTTATGCTTTTAAAACAAAATCTCATTTTGCACTTCGCTTTGTGGTAGATCGTTTTGGATTAAAAACACAACGAATGATATCTATTTTAGTTTCGGCAACAATGGTCATCTTTTTGGTATTGTTTACATGGAAAGCTGTAGAATTTACCATCAGTGCTTCAGATTCTACTGGCCCTGGTACAGGATTGTCATTGGCGGTACCTTATTCTTCGGCAATCTTTGCAGGCTTCATAATGCTATACTATGTGATAAAAAATTGGTTTGACGAAACCTCAAATAAACAATTAATAGAAAAAGATAAAGAATAATATGTGGTGGATTGTAATAATTGTATTGATTATAGCACTGCTTTTAGCAGTACCCGTAGGTATGTCGCTGGCAATTGCGGCTTTGGTGGCCATGCTTTTATTGCCTAACGACATTCTGATCATGATGCCGCAAAAGTTTTTGTCACAATTTGAATCTTTCCCATTAATAGCCATTCCATTGTTTGTGCTCGCCGGCCAGCTTATGGCACAGGGAGGTTTGGCAAAACGGATTGTTGATTTGGCAATGGTATTTGTTGGAAGGATTTATGGAGGTTTAGGATTGGTTGTAGTCTTATCAACAATGTTAATGTCCGGTATATCGGGATCGCCCAGTGCAAATACGGCAGCAATTGGCTCTGTGGCATTGCCGGGGATGAAAAGAATGAAATACCCCCCGGCATTTGCAACTGCGCTTTTAGCTGCTGCAGGAGGAGTATCTACTTTAGTGCCACCGGCAATAGATTTGATTATCATTGGTGTTATCGCAAATATTTCCATAGGAGGGCTTTTTGCGGCAGGAGTTATACCGGCCATCTTTAATGGATTGGCCATTATGGCCTTGGCATACTATTATGCCCGTAAAATGAAATTGCCATTAGCGGATAAAATGCTATGGAAAGAAAAGCTTCATGTTATAAAAGAAGGCTTTTTACCTGTATTAATGGTGGTAATTATATTAGGCGGAATATATGGCGGTATTTTTACGGCTACAGAAGCCGCATCGGTAGCTGTTGTTTATGGCTTAATTGTATCGGCCTTTGTGTATAGAACATTAAAAGCAAAAAACTTACCAAAAATATTATTGGACACCTGTGCTCTCACCGGTGTAATAATGCTAGTTTTGGGAACAGCCTCCATGTTCTCTTTTGTATTAACTTTTGAAAGGATACCCCATGTAATGGCAGAATGGATTACTACATATGCAGATAGTCCTCTTGTATTTCTGGTGTTAGTGCATGTTATTTTTCTCATTCTTGGAATGGTGATGGATGCATTACCTCCAATTATAGTGCTACTACCAATTTTGGTTCCCATAGGTGTTACGTTGGGTATAGATCCTATGCATCTTGGAATCATGATCGCCGCTAATGTGGGCATTGGGATGATATCGCCTCCAATGGGTATTTGCCTTTTTGTGGCCTGTGGAATTAATGATGTTCCCATAGAGAAGGTCGTAAGGCCCTTATTACCGTTTTTATTGGTTTTGATTTTTACCTTGATAATAATCACGCTTTTTGAAGATATCACATTGTTTTTGCCTAGGTTATTAGAGTCATTATCAAATTAAAAATTAATTATTAAATATATAAATACAAAGTAGAAAATGGAATATAGAACTTTAGGACGTACTGGTGTTAATGTATCTTCACTGGTTTTAGGTACTGACAACTTTATGGATCCAACTCCACCTGCAGAATGTGAGCGCATTTTGTTAAAAGCATTGGATGCCGGGATTAATATGGTAGATACCGGAGATGTTTATGCCGATGGTGAAGGCGAACGCATTATTGGTAAAATACTAAAGGATACCGGCAGACGAGACCAGGTAATTATAGGCACAAAAGTAGATCATGGTCAACGCAGACCCGGTTTTACATTGGAAGAATACAATCCGGAATTAGGTCCAAATCAACATGGACATACACGTTTAAATATTATACGTGCCTGTGAAAACTCCTTAAAAAGATTAGGTACAGATTACATCGATTTATATCAATTACATCGTCAATCTCCAAATATTCCTATGGACGAGATTTTACGGGCATTAGACGATTTAGTAACACAGGGTAAAGTCCGTTATATCGGATGCTCTACACATCCTGCCTGGGCTGTGGTAGAATCAATTTTAATGAGCGAAATGAAAAACTATGTGCGCTTCGTTTCCGAGCAGCCTCCTTATAATTTACTTGACAGAAGGATTGAAAATGAATTAATACCTGTTTGTGAGAAATATGGAGTAGGATTAATTACCTGGGCGCCTATGGCCATGGGTGTATTGGCAGGTCGTTATACCGATGCCAATAAATTTCCTGAAGGTTCGAGAGCAGCACTCCGAGGAGGATTCTATGCCGATAGGGTTACAAAACGAGGCATTGAAGTTGGAATTGAATTTACCAAAATTGCAAACGAACTTGGTCTAACCCCAGCGCAACTGGCTATTTTATGGTGTAAGGACCAACCTGGTATTACAGCACCTCTTATTGGTCCGCGTACGGTAGAACAATTAGAACCTTTATTGCCAATTCTTGAAATGAAACTTACTGACGAAACCAGAAAAGCTTGTGATGCATTGGTGCCTCCCGGAAGCACCGTAGCAAATTTTCACAATACAGCCGATTGGATGATAGGACAAATTGCAGACAGTTAATCTAAACCAATTAATTAAAGATGAAACATCCATAACTAAAAAGGTAATCACGAAAGGGAATGATTATATGGATGTTACATGTGGCAATTAAAAAACAATAAGTATAAACACATGAAAATTACCAAAATTGAAACTATTGCTTACGGGATTCCTGTCAAAGGGTTTGCCGATGCATATACAAGCTTTACAAGATCGGATGCTATCCTTGTAAAAATTTATACGGACGAAGGTCATGTTGGTATAGGAGAAGCTTGTGCTTGGGAACCAGAGTTTTATGGTGAAACCCGGGAATCTATTGAATCTACAATTCTAAATTATGCAGCACCAAAAATAATAGGCGAAGATCCATTTGATATAGGTCGCATTATGATGATTCTGGATTTAAATTTAGCACGTATTACCTGTGTTAAAGAAGGTATTGATTTGGCACTGCATGATCTTTTAGGAAAAATTTTAAATGTCCCTGTTTACAAATTGTTAGGTGGTAAGTTCAGGGATAAAGTCCATGTAGGTTCCGAAATCGGAATTAAATCACCCCAGGAAATGGCAGATAATGCTTTACGAGTTTTAAAGGAAGGCATCAATGTTATTAAAATTAAGGGCTCCGATGATATGAAACTTGATGTTGATCGTATAAAAACGGTTCGTGCCGCTGTTGGCGATCAGGTTGAACTTCGTCTCGACCCAAATGCCGCCTGGGACACAATTGGTTCTATACGAGTTATGAAAGCTGTGGAAGATTGCCACTTACAATTGTTAGAGCAACCTATTCCGAGTTGGAATTTAAAAGGTATGGCGCATATTCGTAATAATATAGGAGTACCATTAATGGCCGATGAAAGTATTTGGACACCTCAAGATGCTGTAAAGATTCATGACTATGAAGCGGCTGATTTATTGAATTTAAAAATAGCTAAAACCTGTGGTTTGCATTTAGGTAAAAAAGTGGAAGCTGTTGCCGAAGCGCTTGGTTTACCATGTATAGCAGGTACCGAATTAGAGCCTGGAATTTCTATGGTTGCTAAATTGCATTTGGCCGCATCTATGCGAATACATCCAATTGCTAGTGAATTTACCGAACTGACCCAAGTCGATGGTACTATTTTAAAACAACCCCTTAAAGTTGTAGATGGGCGTTTGACTGTTCCGGAAGGCCCTGGGTTTGGTGTAGAAATCGATGAAGATGCTTTAGAAAAGTATAGAATTAAATAAAAGATTAAAAAACATGAAGGAAGATAGAGTCATTCTAATAACAGGATCATCAAGTGGGCTTGGTGCCTGCTTGATAAGACACTATTCTAAAAAAGGATTTGGAGTGGTTATTAATTATGTTGTCGATGCCGAAGCTGAAGCATTACATAAAGAAATTGCGGCTAATGTTGGAGATGATAAGGTAATGAAATTCAAAGCCAATGTTTCTGATCGCGAACAGGTTAGGGAAATGTTTGATAGGGTAATAGGCAAATTTGGCAGAATAGATATACTTATTAATTGCGCAGGAATTAATAGAGATACAATGTTTACCGACATGACCGATAAACTTTGGGATGCTGTTATTTCAGTACATCTTAAAGGGCATTTCGTCTGTAGTCAGGAATATGTATTTCATAACCTGGATAGAGAAGGTCTAATAATAAATCTTGGAGCCGCTGCAGGTCAAATTGGACGTAAGAACGGGGCCAATTTCTGCGCTGCAAAAGGCGGAATTTTCGCATTGACTAAAGCTATGGCTTTAGAACTGGCACCTAGAATACGGGTTAATTGTTTGGTACCAAATGCTATACGCACCCGAGAGGTCATGGAGCGTTATGATTTAGAAAATAAGGAAGGCCTTGCCAAAGAATTGTCCACCATGCCAATGGGACGATTAGGCGAATATGATGATGTCACACATATGACGGATTGTATAATTGATGCTAAATTTTCAACTGGGGCAAATTTCTATGTTAATGGAGGGCAGTATATGCATTAATATTTAAAAATGAAATAAGTTTAAACAATATGAAAAATCAAAAACAAATTAAATATAAGTTCTTTGCTTTAGTGTTGTTAATGTATATCTCATTGATAGCTGAAGCTCAAGATAAACCTTCTATGGTTGGTCAAGATATTCAGAACATTCTTCCTATGCGCCAGCGAGTGCAGATTATGGAAGATTTTTTGAAATGGAAACGAGACCATGTACTACCCGCTGTAATGCGAGAGCAGGGTGTCGATCTCTGGATCATTCGAAATAATGAAGCAGACCTATATTACAATAATGAAGGCCCTGTTTTCACTTCTTTATTACTTGCTAATCATGAAGGTATGACATTGCCAAGTAAATTTGCACCACCTGGTTCCCAACGTATTCCTTCCTTTTTGTTGTTTTATGATACCGGAAGCGAAATTGAATTTATTGAACCTTCCAATTATCAGGAAATAACAGAATTGGTTAATACTTATTCCCCAAAACAGATTGCTATTGGTGCATATAATAATCAAGAGATGTCAAATGCTCTTGGAAAAAAATATGCAGCTCGGTCTGTAGATTCCTGGACTCTTGGGGTACGCTGGCTTGAAACCATGTCACCGGATCAAGTTGTCATTTATCGCTATGTACAGGGGATGGCCAATGATATTATTGCCGAAGGATTTTCCAATGCCGTTGTTATTCCGGGCGTCACAACTACAGATGATTTAAATTGGTGGTTCAGACATAAATATCTGGAACTGGATTTAGAGGTAGAAAATCATCCATCGGTTATTGTAAAACGACGCCCTTCACACATAAAGAAATATCAGCATATCGATTCAGTTGATAAATTTCGTAACGGCCGTACTGTAAATGGGGTCAATGTTACCATTCAACGCGGAGATGTTATTAGCCTCGATTCTGATATTATGCTACTTGGTTTGGTCACAGACTCACACCAACATGCCTATGTATTGCAAAAGGACGAAAAAGAAGTACCTCAAGGATTAAAAGATGCTTTGAGAATTGTTAATGAAATGCAGGATTTGTTTGCAAAGGAATTTAAGGTCGGACGGACAGGTAAAGAGATAGTTGCTGCTTCTGAAAAAATTAAAGTATTACCGGAAATTATCGAAACCGAGTTGGGGTTTCATCCACCTCCTATGTTTATAAGGCGTTATTTAAAGGGAGGATATATGTTTTCACATAAAACCTACGTAGCCGGTATGACATCAGGACCGGGCTATTATCCAACTTCAATTGTCACAAACGACCATAATCTATATTACAATACAATGTATGCTTTCGAGCCTCATACCTCGGTTGCAGTTTCAGGATGGGGAGAGCATGGGCTGGAATTAGGCATCGGCCAAATTGCTGTTTTTGAGGAAGGTGGCTTGCGGTACTTGGATAGACCTCAAAAGACGAAATGGCATATAATCAAATAGAATTTTAAAAATAAAATTATGAACAACAAAATATATGCGGTAATACTAACAGTACTATTTACTGGATTTTCTTTAATCTGCAAAGCACAAAATAGTTCTGAAACCAATTATAATAATTTGGTAAGCTTATTTGAAGCGTTCCGTGAGCTTCAAAAACCGGCCATTACTAATGGTATTCCCGATTATTCGGAAGCAGCAATGAATGCTAAATATTCCGAAGTAAAATATTATCAAAAAAAATTGACCGAAATTGATACCACGCATTGGTCTATAGCAAAACAAGTAGATTATTATTTGGTTTGGGCAGAGATGAATGCTGTGGAATACCATCACAGAGAACTAAAGCCATGGATACATGATCCTGGATTTTATTCTTTCTTCGGTGGAGGTGATGCAGGAACTACGATGAATTTAGAAGGTATAATGCCCGTTTTTTTCGATTTTGAACTTCCTTTTAGCAAAGAGCAAAAAGCACAATTGGAAACTGCATTAAAAATGGTTCCAACTATGCTCGAACAGGCAAAAAGCAACCTTACCGAGGGGGCTGGCGATCTTGCGGAGTTTGCCATAAGGAATATAGGGCGTGAAGCAAAATACTTTAACAATCTGGCAGAGAAAACTCTAAAAGGAAATGAAAATTTAGTAAAGTTTGCAAAAAGTGCAAGTAACGCAATTAGCGATTATCGTCAATGGATTATTGAAAACAAACACAAAATGACAGCATTGGCCGGTTCGGGGAAAGAAAATTATTCATGGTGGAATCATAATGTACAATTATCTCCTTGGGGTTGGGAAGAAAGCAATGCAATTATCCAAAGAGAATATGACCGTATTATCACATTTCTGAAGTTAGAAGAACAAAGAAACCGTAATCTCCCTCCTCTTGAAGTAGCGATGTCTGAAAGAGCTTATAATAGGAGTTTACGTGAAGCATTGCATTACGTGGTTAAATTTTTGAAAGACAATGATATTATGACAATTCATGATTGGGTAAACCCGGCCGATTATTATTTAGGAGGCCGAGGTTCTGAAGTAGACTTATCTGAATTGAGTGATGAAGTAAGTGAAGAATTTTTGCCGGAAAATTCCAATGTCGATCTTAAGTATCGCCAACGTGAAATACTACCTGGGGAGAACCATGAATATATTGGCCATATGCTGGATAATCAACGACAAGAACGCCTTAAGTTAAGCCCTATTCAAAAAATGGGAACGCGATATAATATGGGTTCTATGCGCTTGGAAGGCTGGGCTGTATGGATGGAAGAATGCTTGATGCAGGCAGGCGTATTAGATGAACGTCCTCGTAAAGGCAGGGAAATGGAATATTTGATGAATGCTTCGCATATGAGCCTTTCTGTACCAGATATGAAGATGCATGCAAATGAGATCAACCTTGCTGAAGCAAGAAAACTCTGTGCGGAGATAATGCCACGTGGATGGACTAAAGAGGATGAGAATGTGGTTTACTTCGAAATGCAATCTAATTTACGCAATCCTGGTGGGTTCCATAGCAATGTAGTAACAGGCAAAGCCTATTTCATGAAACTATTCAGAGATTACGCAGTTAAAAAAGGAGACAAATTTGTTCTTAAAGAGTTTATTGATGAATTTCTTTCGTACGGTATCATCCCTATGCCGCTTATCAGATGGCAAATGATTGGTGATGATAGTGAGATTAGAAAATTGACCGAATAAAGACGAGATATCTAAATTCTGTTAAACCAAACGAATTTTATAAAAATCAAGAAAATGAGCAAACTAACAATGAATAGGAGGAAATTGATAAAACTTGGGCTTTCTGCTACAGCTCTTGCTTTTATGCCTTTTGGTTGTTTAACACTTTCTGATAACAAAAGGGATGAATTTTTAAAATTTATTAGTGATGCTAAATTACCGGTCAATCCAAAGCAAACAGGCGAACTATCGAAAACTGAATTTATGGCTTTGGCATCTTTATGCACCTATGTGAACAAGGTATGGGAACTTACTCCGGATTTAGATCAATATTTAAATATACTACAAGTAGATCTTAATTTTAAAACAACAGAAGAACCAAGTTATTTAGCAGAATATAAAAATGCTGTTGAGCTTGTTGATAGCGTGGCTGAAGGGAAGATTGTTGGTGACAAAGGCTGGGCTACATTGCTCTTCGCAGAATTTAATGACGAAAATTTTGAAAGCACAAAATTAGGACGAGCCAGAAACTTTGTGTTTTCTGAAATAATAACGCATATGATTCCTTTATCGGGAGGGTTCAAGACCTTCGGGTTATGGAATTATAGGGGCTATTTCGGAGGTGCTTATGTTTCCCCTGAGAGCTATAGAAAAACGGAGATAGTATGAAAAAAATTATCATCGTTGGCTCCGGCGCAGCGGGCACGGTATTGGCAAGACAGCTGTTGAAAAACGGAGATTTTGAGATTAGCATGTTTGAGGCTGGGCCTAAGTTTAAACCTGGTGACCGTCGTATCTGGCTTGATAATCTGGTAGGTCTTTATGATCTTTATAAACCATACATTGATGATCCGGGCGTAGGGCACAAAAATATGAAGGTTTTCGGTGCAAGGCGA
>PVMS01020912.1_pt1 | contig 10181 bp, 10 predicted proteins | sample 1853461 | NCBI WGS metagenome assembly PVMS01 (sample SAMN08582032, study PRJNA380276) | Marine sediment metagenome, whole genome shotgun sequencing project. | isolation source: ocean sediment barecode stripped | collected 2017
AATCTTTATAGCGTTTATTATATTTGTTTTGATTGATGCCAACAATTATTTGTTCTGGTGCTTTGTCTTTGTTGGCATCAATCAAAACCAATATAATGAACGCTATAAAGATTGTTCATACCTCGAGGAAAATAGCTACCCCACTGATGAAGGAGCTGCATTTTACCGATTTGTTCGTGGTGAACTCATTGACTATTTCGAAGAAAATTATCGTATATCACCTTTTAAAACCATCGTCGGAAATACACTTACCGCAAATTTCATCAACTACTTTTTAGTTGAAGATTATCCTGGATTCAATGCTTTTATAAATATCAATCCTTACTATGCCTTGGATATGTCGGTGATGTTACAAGAAAAAATTCAAACGATAAAAGATGAAAATATTTACTATTATTTATGTAATGGAAATTATAATTCAAAAAAGCAATCAACCTCGATAAATGATGTAAACATACTACTAGAAAATATCAACAATTACAAGTTCAACTATAAATTTGAATCCTTTAAGAACAGTACTAAAACGGCTTCAATTGGGCAATCAATTCCAGGTGCTTTGGCTTTTATTTTTGAAATGTATTCGGCAATTTCAAAGGAAGAATTTGAGAAAAGCATTAAAGAGCTACCCTCAGCAGATGCTATTGCTTATTTAGAAAATAAATATGTTGAAATAGAATATTTATTTGGTAGCAGTTTAAAAATCAGAGAAAAGGATATATTTGCAATAGAATCCATAATATTGGATAAAGAAAATGGAGATTATTTAAAAAACTTTGGTGAAATGATCAATCGATTGTATAAAGATTCTCCTATTGGAGACTATTATATTGGTCGTTATTACGAAACTGGAGGCAAATTTAAACAGGCCCTGAGATATTATAAAAATGGATACATGAAGTTACCGGAAGGAGATCCAAATGAAGATGGATATTATCAAAATATTGAAAGAGTTCTTAGCAAAAGGGATGGAACTTATATTGAACCGGAGAAAAAAAAAGGTTGATGGTTGATGGTTGATGTTAATTGATAGTTAAATTTTTAACTACGATACCACTTTTTAACTTTTAACTAATGCCTAACACCTAAATAAACAATAATAAATTCAAATATTTTATATACCCATGAAACACAAATTACTTTCAATCGCTTTCTTAACAATAACAACTTTATTTTATGCACAAGAAGACAATGTTGTAAAAGTTAATATTCCAAAAGAGCAAAAATACCAATTTAAAGCCGACATTGATATTGAAGCTTCCTCAGTAAAAAGTCAAGGAAATACGGGAACATGCTGGAGTTTTTCAACTTCATCATTTTTAGAATCAGAAATATTCAGGAATTCAGGAGAAATGATAGATCTTTCAGAAATGTTTTCAGTTAGACATACTTATAATTCCAAAGCATGGAATTATGTAATGCGTCAAGGTAAAATTCAATTTAGTGAGGGGGGCTTGGCTCATGATGTAATAAATTCAATTAAATCCTATGGTTTGGCACCTGAAAGCGCCTATTCTGGATTGTTGGATGATGCAACAAAACATAATCATTCTAAAATAATCCTAGAACTTAAAAAGGTTTTAGATAAATATATTGAAAATGACAAAAATTCGATTCATCATGATTGGAGAGCCTCTGTTGATTCTATTTTAGACATCCATTTAGGTAAATTACCAATCGAATTTATATATAAAGGTGTTTCGTACAATCCAGAATCCTTTTTAAAGATGACTCAAATTGATGCATCAAATTATATTACATTAACTTCCTTTTTGCATCGACCATTTAATTCAGATTTTATATTAAATATTCCTGATAATTTTTCCAATGGAACTTTTCATAACATTCCACTTGATCAACTGGTTTACGAAGTGGATAATGCATTGAAAAATGGATATACATTAGCTTTAGATTGTGATATCTCTGAAAAAACATTTTCTCAAAAATATGGAATTGCTATTGTTCCTAAAAACATAAAGCAAACTTTAAAATCATTAACATATATAGTTGATGAAAGAGAAATTACACCAGAATTCAGACAACAGGAATTTGAAAATTACAATACAACAGATGACCACTTAATGCATATTATAGGTCTAGTTCACGATCAAAATGGTACAGCATATTATAAAGTGAAGAATTCTTGGGGATCCAACGGAAAACGCATTGGAAATAATGGATACATTTATATGAGTAAGGCCTTTTTTAAACTAAAAACTATTTCTGTAATGGTTCATAAAGATGCAATAACGGAGACTCTAAAAAATAAATTTAATATGAAGTCATAGGGAATGGGACTTATTATTGGGTTGACAAAAAATAATCATAAATTAGAAACGGAAAGGAATTACTAAACTTCTGAATTGGTTTTTTCCTCTGGAGACCATTTCAGACCAATTTAATTCCATCATCTGAAATAGTAATCAATTTTTGCCTGAACAATCCTCCTATCGCATTTTTAAAGGCCTTTTTACTCATTCCCAATTTGTATTTAATGTCGTCTGGAGAACTTTTGTCGTGTAACGCTAAAAAGCCTTCATTCTGATTTAATGCTTTTAATATTTTTATCTCAGAACTAACTATTGTTCGTTTAAATCCTATTGGTTGTAAACTCACATCAATCTTTTCATCATCACGAATCTTTTTTATATAACCAACTAACCTTTGCCCTTCTTCAATTTTTTGATATAATTCGTTTTTATAAAGCATACCTTCAAATTCTTCATTAATTAAAACTGAAAAACCTATTTGACTTTGTCTCACAACAATTAAGTTTACTTTATCACCTGTTTTTAAATCCATTATTTATGCTATTAAATTGTTGAAATATGCTTTTAATATTTGATCGTTTTTTTCCTTTGGTGTAAATATCTCTAATATTTTCGGATATTTGGATAGCTCATAGAATTTCTCTAGTCGTTTGGTTAAATCATCTTCATTAAAGGCTGAATAATATTCAAAATTATACATTTTACTTAAGTGTTCAGCTGTTAAATTATGAGATGTTTCAAAGTAATCTAATAATTTTGATTTTTTAGGACCTTGAAGGAATCTAAAAATACCTCCTCCTCCGTTATTAACGATTATAATTCTAAAATTAGTAGGAATATAATTTATCCAAAGTGCATTGCTGTCATAAAAGAAACTAATATCACCCGTTATAAATACGGTATTCTCTTTGACAGCATAAGCGGCGCCAATAGCTGTACTTGTACTTCCATCAATTCCGCTGGTTCCTCTATTGCAAAAAACACGAAGGGTTTTATTGATATTGAACAACTGTGAATAACGAATTACTGAACTATTGCTCAGTTGTAATTGTGAATTATTGGGAATCGAGTCTAATACTATTTGAAACACTTTTAAATCTGAAAAAGAACAGTTGTTTAAGAATTCCATATGTCTCTTTATACCGAATGCTTTTTTATCCATCCAATATTGCTGATAGTTACTATCGCATCTTTTTGTTAAAAAGAAAAATTGACTAAAAAAAAGTTGTGGTGATACTTTGAAATGATGATTCAAACAATGAAATGTATCAAATGCTCTTTTTATATCTATATGCCAATGATGTTTTGGTTGGTTTTTTCTAAGATACTTTTTAATTTTTTTTGAAACTATCAATCCACCTAAAGTCAACAATATTTCAGGTTGAAATTCTTCAAGCCTTTCGTCAGTCATTGGAAAAATTAATTTATCTATACTATTGATAAATTTTGAGTGAGATACGTTGGCTGTATTTTCAATCAAAACCAGTACCGAAGGGTCCTTTACCAAATGTTCTAATTGAATTTGAAGTAATTCGTCAGGATAATGTTCACCAACCAATACCATCTTTTTGGTTGACAAGTTCCAAATATCAGTATATTTTTCAAGTTCTTTTACTTCTAAAGGTTTTTCGTTCAACAAACTGTTTTCTTCAAGTTGAACAGCTTCAATATCTTGCTGCTCGAGTACAATTTTTTCGTATAAAGGTTCATCAAATGGCACATTTATATGTACAGGTCCCATTTTAGTTATTGCTGTTCTTAAAGCGTCATCTATTATTTCATCCTCAAGAGAAACTGTTTTCTTACCTAAATTTACATTGCATAAAATATGATTGTCAAATACATTTTCTTGTCTAATTGTTTGTCCATCTCCAACATCAATTAAATGTTTAGGTCTGTCGGCCGAAATAATAATTAAAGGAATATTGCTATAAAATGCTTCAGCAATTGCGGGATAATAATTCAACAATGCCGAACCTGAAGTACAAACTAAAGCTACTGGTTGTCGTTTCTGTTGGGCAATTCCCAATGCAAAGAAAGCTGCGCTACGCTCATCAACAACAGACAAGGTTTTAATATTTACAGATTTATTAAATCCGATAATTAAAGGGGCATTTCGTGATCCCGGTGATATTACTACTGTGTCAATTTTGTATTTTTCACAGTTTTGCACTATCAACTGTGCTAATATATTTTTTGGTAATTCAGGCATTCTATTATTCAGTTAATTTGCAAATTTACGGAAAGTTATCATAGAAATTATTGGAATAGAATAAGTTTTAGAATTGATAAATATCATATAATATGATTAGATTTGTATTAATTTTATAATTCGATGAAAATTACGAGTATATACAACCAAATTTAAATGTTTTGATTAAAATAATTGCTTTACTTACACCACTATTAATCAATTTGTTTAGCACCATTTTTTTATTTTCTTTTGCAAATAAAAAATATAAAAATCGCTTTTTTTTAGGCCTCTTTTTTTTCAATAGTTTTCTCTTATTTATAGGACATTTTTTGACATTCAATGAATATTGGATTGCTTTTAAGTATTTTGATTTTATTTTTTTAGCATCACTATTAGCTTTTTATCCCTTTTATTATTTATATGTTTTTAGTGTCTTTAATTTCAATATCAAATCCACCAAATGGTTATTTCATTTTATTCCATCGATTATTATTGGGTTTGCCATGCTTATCGCTACAAGTTTATCAAGTTCGGAGAGTTATGAAATATATATGAATAACAGTTTATACAACACTGATTTAACAGATCAATTTTCAAAAGCCCTAGCCTATTTATACAATGGGAGTAGAACTTTTCATTTACTTCAGATCTTAGTTTACAACTTTTTAGGTATACAATTATTACTAAAATCTCGCGATCAAATGAGGAATTCATTCTCCAATATAGACAAATACCAGTTACGGTATTTCTATATTGTAAATATCTTATTCATTTTAATAATGTCGATTCCTGTTTTTTATATCACTTTAGTTGGAATTTCACCTTTCAATACAAATGAAATCCTGTTATTTATTTTGTGTTCTATTTTCACTGCTGCATATATTATTCTGGCAATAATCGGAATGAAACAATTCCCTGTGGAGTATAATTTAGGAAATACGTTTACTTCTCAAAATAATAAGGAATTACACCAATATGAATTAAAGCAAATTGAATCCAAATTGCTTGACTATTTTTACAAAGAAAAGCCTTGGTTAAGCTCAAATTTGAATATTTGGGATGTTGCAAAAAATATTGGTAGCAATCGCTCATACTTATCACATGTTATCAACGAAAATCTTGGTTGTAATTTTAATTATTTTGTAAATAATTACAGGGTTAAAGAAGCTAAACTATTATTAAAACAAACTCCTGATCTTTACCTCTCAGAAATAAGTGAACTTTCAGGGTTTGGATCTGTAAATTCGTTCATCCGAATTTTTAAAATGATTGAAAAATGTACACCCTCGGAGTTCAAAACAAATAACTTCTAAGATTTTACGATTTAAAAACTGTTTTATACGATTTAAAACTTGAATTTTTTCTAAACTTCTTAATTTTAACAACCAAATAAACGGAATCTCAAGTTTAAGGTTTAATATTAGGGATCGAATTGCATGAAATTATTTTTAGTATTACCCCCCCACGGGTATACAAAAAAGATAAAAATTGTTAATGAGACTGCTTTGAACTTGGGATTTCGTTTATTTTTATAAAACTTTTTTAATTACCTCAGCTTTCGAAACTGTTTCTTTCCACTCTTTTTTAGGATCACTGTCTATTGAAATTCCACCTCCAATATAAATTGAAACAGTTTTATTTTCTAATTGCATACATCGCAAATTCACGAATAAATTAGTGTTGCCAAGAATATTCAGCTCACCCAAAAACCCTGAATAAAAAGCCCTGCTATAGCCTTCATTTTGCAAAATAAACTCAGTAGCAACATTCTTAGGCAAACCACAAACTGCAGGAGTGGGATGTAACGCATTGATTAAATTATCCAGGGAATATGCTAATCGAAGATTTCCGGAAATATCAGTTCTTAAATGTAGTAAATTCCCTGCCTTTACCGTATAAGGCCCTCGAATTTCAGTATCATCAATACATTTTCCAATAGTATCTAAAATATAATCCGTTACGAATTGTTGTTCTTTCTTTTCCTTTTCATTCCAATTGACATCAATAGAACCTTTATAAGTCTGAGTCCCGGCCAAAGCCGTAGTTTTAAATTTATTTTTTTTGTAATTAATCAATCTTTCAGGAGATGCCCCCATCCATAACCCAACAGAGGGGTGATACCATAGGTACACAAAAGAATTCTTATAGGATTCCAACATTTTTTTCAATGTGTTCAAGAGATCAAACTCAGCCGAATCAATAATTTCTTTTCGAGATAAAACAATTTTATCAGCATTTTTATCTTTGATAAAATCAATCGCTTTCTGGACTAAATTAATATGATTCTTCTCTGCTTGAATGTTTGAAGAATCGCTGAATAAGGTGATTTTAGTATCAATCTGCAAATTCGTTTTAGCAGTGATCAAAGCGGTCAATTTTTTGCAGTTATTTAAAGGAAAAATAAATTTTTTTTCACTTTTCAAAAATGGAGCAAATACAAAACCTATATCCCTGAATGAATTTAGTTCATATAATTTTTGGGAGTTTTGCAAATAGTAAGTAATCAACTCTTCATTCGGTTTTTTGTAAACTACAAATGGAAGGTTTGAGGAATAACTCCTCTCAATACTCTTAAAAAAAACTTCAATATCTGTATGCAATTTTCACTAATTTAATTGTTGCAGTAATAAATTTTTAATTTCTTCAAAATTAGTCCAAACCAAACCATGTCCGGCATTATTCAAAGTTACTAATTCAAATTGTTGTGATGAAAATTTTTTTTCTAAATAAAAAGAATTTTCAATAGGAACAACCCAGTCTTTATCACCATGAACACTCACTATATTTGATACAATCTCATTCCAATTATTTTCAAATTTCTGTAAATCTGATCGGTGAGATAATTTTTCCTTGGATGCGGCTTTCCAAATTTTTGGTAACATCCACCTTGTAGCTTTCCATTTATAAAAATTCAAAATCCAAGGCATTGGTTCCACTTTGGAATAAACTGCAGGTGCTAATAAAACGATTTTTTTGTATTCATAAACTGAAGCTAATGCTACAGGACCACCATAAGAATACCCAACTAAAATAACATTTTTCTTATTAAGATTACTTAATAAATTATGAAGTAATTCTGTCTCAAATTTTATGGATTCCTGAACTTCTCCCAATTGGTGAATTCCATAACCTACCCTGTCGTATGAAATTAAATTTGACTTACCATTTAGTTCATTATCAGCTATATAGCTTTTAAAATCGAGCGCTGAACCAATTGAACCATGGATAAATACTATTATTGGAATAGTTGTATCAATTTCTTTTTGAAATTCTAAAACACGGTAAGTGAAATTTTTGAACTGCCGGTGTTTTATATAAACCTCAATATCTTCTTTCTCAAATTCTGCAATAATTTTCTTGTCAGATTTTGGAGATGAGAAACGGTAAAACAAAACAATTAAAACTATAAAAACAAAAACAAGAATAAGCCCGATTATTTTTAAAATTTTCTTTGCTTTTCTCCACATATCCTATTTTTTAGGTAAAATTATATTGGTTAGCTTACATAGAGAAACTAATTTTCCCAATTCATCTTCAATCCTAATTTCAATTATATGTGTAGTTCTTCCTTTATGAATAAATTTAGCTCTGGCGGTAATCGTACCGCTTTTGACACTTCTTACATGATTTGCGGACATTTGTATACCACGTACCACAAATTTATCCTTATCAACCACTAACATTGATATAGGGCTTCCTACGCTTTCAGCCAAGGCCAAGGTTGCACCACCATTTAAAATACCGTCAGGCTGATATACTCTTGAGTTTACTGGCATAGTTGCAACTATATAATCTTCTCCAACATCAACATACTTAATTTGTAAGGTTTCCATTAAAGTATTTTTGGACAAGCCATTAAAAAAACGGAGCGTTTCTTCTTTTTTATTCATGCTTCAAAATGTTAGAGTGTAAAAATAAGAATTAAAACTTTAAATAGTAACTTTGTAGAATAATTGTATGCTATAAAATGACCTATAAAATTAGAGTAATATTAGATGTAGAAGAAGATGTTTTTAGAGATCTTGTTGTCAATGAGTCAATTAAACTGGATGAATTGCATTTCGCAATAGCAAAGTCTTTTGGTTTTAAAGGACAAGAAATGGCTTCCTTTTATAAAACTGATAAGAACTGGGACGAAGGTGAGGAAATTCCCCTATTCGACATGTCGGAAATGGGAAATGCCTTATCTATGAGTACCTGTATTACTTCCGACATTCTTAAGGAAAAAGGGTATAAATTAATTTACGTGTACGATTTCTTTTCTATGTGGACTTTTTTTGTTGAATTAATTAAAATTTTTGATAGCAAAGAGGAAAATGTACCAATTATAGCATTATCATTTGGAAATGTACCGGATAAAGCTCCACAAAAAGAATTTATAGGCGAGGATTTATCTGATGATTTTGATACATTTAGTGATGAAACTGATTTTGAAAATATAGATGATATTGACCTCGATAACTATTAGCTCATTTTTAATTTACTCTAGATTTTTTAATTCTGGCTTCGTTCATCAATAAATAACCATACAAAACAATTATCTTTACCAAATGCGAATTGATATAATAACAGTTTCTCCAGAATTGATTAAAAGTCCGTTTGAATTTTCAATTATCAAACGAGCAATTGACAAAAATTTGGTAGAAGTTCATTTTCATGATTTAAGGTCATACGCTTTAAATGAATACGGTAAAATTGACGATTATCAATTTGGTGGTGGAGCAGGAATGGTTTTAATGATTGAACCAATTGATAAATGTATTTCCAAATTAAAATCAGAACGAAATTATGATGAAATAATTTATCTGACTCCGGATGCTGAAACGTTAAATCAGCAAACCGCAAATAAATTATCGCTAAAAAAAAATTTATTAATTCTTTGTGGGCATTATAAAGGAGTAGATCAACGAATTCGAGATGTATTTATCACCAAAGAGATTTCAATAGGCGATTATGTGTTAAGTGGAGGTGAATTAGGTGCTGCTGTTTTATGCGATGCAATAATTAGACTAATTCCTGGTGTATTAGGTGATGAATCTTCTGCATTAACCGATTCCTTTCAAGACAATTTATTATCACCACCAGTATTTACCAGACCCTCCGAATATAAAGGATTGAAAGTACCAAAAATATTATTATCGGGAAATTTTCCGAAGATCGAAGAATGGAGAAGTGAACAAGCTATTGAAAGGACAAAAAAAATAAGGCCAGATATGTTGGAAGATTAATCTTTTTTATTAAATTTGCACACTCAAAATTAACCTCTGACGAAAATCGTGAATGTTGATTTCTGAAAAACCCATTAAACAATAAAAATGGAAAATTTAGTTAAATTTGTACAAGACGAATTTGTTTCAAAAAATGAGTTTCCTGAATTTCAAGCTGGAGACACAATTACAGTTTACTACGAAATTAAAGAAGGTGAAAAAAAACGAACTCAGTTTTTTAGAGGTACTGTAATTCAACGAAGAGGTGCAGGATCATCTGAAACATTTACAATTAGAAAAATGTCAGGAACAGTTGGTGTAGAACGTATTTTCCCTGTAAATTTACCAGCAATTCAAAAAATTGATGTCAACAAACATGGAAGAGTTCGTAGAGCACGTATCTTCTATTTTAGAGGTTTAACCGGTAAAAAAGGTAGAATACAGGAAAGAAGACGCTAGTCAATTTTCTGAAAATTACACTCATACCATCTCTGTAAGAGATGGTATGAGTGT
>PVMS01107917.1_pt1 | contig 10181 bp, 10 predicted proteins | sample 1853461 | NCBI WGS metagenome assembly PVMS01 (sample SAMN08582032, study PRJNA380276) | Marine sediment metagenome, whole genome shotgun sequencing project. | isolation source: ocean sediment barecode stripped | collected 2017
CGATTTGAACGACTTTCACCGAAGGAGCGTGAATATGTACTGGCAATGGCATCATTGGGCAAAGGGCCTTATCGGTCGTCAGATGTTGCTAATGCACTCGGTGAAGATTTACGTGCGCTCGGACCCAGGCGGGCAAAGATCATTCACAAAGGAATGATTTACAGCGCAGCACATGGGGATATCGATTTTACAGTTCCAATGTTTGATGATTTCTTACGCCGCCACAAGAGCAGTTTGGTGGCTACGTCCTGAAAAGTACCGGCAAGAGCATGGCCGAGTATGCCGCATCACAGGATATTGCCGTTCGGGCCACGTCTTATTATCCACTGATCTGCTTCAGAGCTTGTCTATAATCCGTTGCGCCAATTCAATCGCCTTTTCCCGGTCTTTGGCTTCATCCCCCATAACATGCACGCTGACAGCCAGGCGGCGCGAATCGTAGGCTATCAGCAGCTCACCATTGTCGGAAAATATGGCTTTGTCACCAACGCCCTCGATCCAGTCTCCAAAACTCATCTTGGTTTCGTGTGTCTTGCCGCCCACTTCGAAGGAAATACCTTTCGAGAGGGTTGCAACGGCACTTTCGAGACTCGCCACGGCTTCCTCAGAAGAGTCAAAATCACCTTTTGAAAGCGTCAATGAAACCCGGCTGTCTCCGCTGGGATATTTTGGCTGGGGCTTTTTGTTGCCGGTTGCCTGACTCATGGCCCATTCCATCATTGCCGCGCTATATGCTTTATCCAATTCCTCTTTATTCGGTTTATCCCATCTTGCGCTGCACAGTACGTGTCCGGCTCTTTTAACAGGGATTGAACGGTCATAAGTCACGATTGAGGCATCCACTTCGAAAAGCTCCAACACCAGGCCGGAGTCAAAGACATTACAACCTTCAAGTCCTTCGGTTGCCGGCTCCTCCTTTTCCCCTCTCATCGCCCGATCAACCATTTCCTGCGCTTCGGCAGCCGCCTGGTCTGCCAAGCTTTGCGGATCATTGCTTATGTCATTCTGAGACTCATCAGAGCGGCCACAAGCCACCGAACAGACCAGCAGCAAACACATAAACCAATATTTCATCATTGTTTTCTCCATGGTAACCAATTCACTAAATACTCTTCTTTCAGTGCCCCAAGTGTAGGTGGCTACTGCAATTTTAACAATCGAACACCTCGCCTTAGCTCAAACGTGAGGAAATTTGGAGGAATCCTGAAGCAGATCAAACACGGGCATGAGCAAAAAACAGGGGCAGGTCGTACTGACTAAACAAATCTATACTTGAACGCGTACGTACAGCAATTTTTGCCACGAACTAGGAATGACTTGGATAAACTTTTTCTATCAGGTAATCAACTGGCAAAAGTCAATTCCATTGTACAACTCTATCGTCTGGCCACAACTTTTCAGGAATTCCATGAAATTGTTCCGCACCCAAAGTGCCGAATCCTGTGAGTTCTGCAAGAAATGGTGAAGACGACAGCAAGGTGTTGTAATCCCCTCTTTTAAAGGGGGCTAATTTCTGGGTGGGGTGTCCCTCAAGGACGTGAATATCACAATTCAGACATAATGATCAGGGCCTCTCTGGTGAGAGACCCTGATTGTTGCATTGGAAAATAATGTTTCCCTTATTTGGCTGCTGGCGCCGCTGGAATCGGGTAGGCCTTCGCTTCGTTGAGTGCTTTAAGAAGAATATCGGCCCAGCCATTGAGAATCCGCTCGGCTGCAGCCTTGTTGGTTGCAGAGTTGGCCCAGGTCATCATTTCATTGTTTTCACGGTCAACCTGGCGGTCCAGTGCCTTGGCGATGAGATCACCGGTAACTGAATCATACAGCTCAAGGTACATGGTCATTTCACCAGCCGAGCGAACGTATTGGTTGGTTCTTCCTGCACCCGAGGTTTGCGGTGCATTGATGTCCAGGTTGACGATGGATGGGCTGATCAGCAGCACGTCATCCCCGGCTTCGGTCACTACATCGTAACCCCCGCCGGTTAGTTTATCTGTGAAGACCGTCTCGAATTCCAGTGCCAGATCTTTCTTGATCTTGGTCGTATTGACCCGCGAACTCGTACTCAGTTTACTGGCGGAGCCTGATCGCAGATCCCGGCCCCAGTTTTTCTTGAACGCAACGGATGGCTCCGAAATCATCACCTTGCTATAGGACCCGAGATCGGCTCCCGGCTCTGCGTAGACCACAGCCAGTTTGGCATCATGTACACGGTGCAAGCCGTCTTCGGTAATTTCAGGCCATTCCTGATCCTTGGCCATTGAATTCAACGAAAAAAGGGCCAGCGTCAGCGATAGCATGAGATAGGGTTTGCGTTTCATCATTAGATTTCCTTTTATAGATTGCAGCTTGATGCTGAGCTTACTGTACTCTAGAGTACATAACAATGTACAAGACTAAAAGTAACCCAGAAGCCCGGCTTGGAATCGGTGTCGATGTAAATCGCTTTCCCCGGGTATCTGAATCCCACTAAATCGAATCCCGGTGAAAACGCTCAACCTCGAAGGCGTCACGAGTCGAGACTTTTAGCCATTCCGGTGTTGGCAAAATGCACATAAGCAACTACTCTGGAATCTGACAAAAAAGAAGTCATAACGGATACGTGTCTCTATTCAATGAATTAAAACGCCGCAACGTGTACCGCATGGGGGCTGCCTATGTCGTGAGCGCCTGGCTGATCATCCAGGCGGTGGAAACCATTTTTCCCGCCTTCGGTTTTGGTGATTTGGTGGTCCGTTGGGTTGTTATCATTCTTGGTATCGGTTTCTTACCGGTTCTCGTGTTGACCTGGATCTTCGAGATAACTCCAGACGGAATCATGCGAGAGCAAGATACAGATCACGCAACTGCGTTGTCCACTCGAAACAACAAGAATCTGGATCGAATCATTATGGCGGTGCTGGCCCTGGCCCTTGCGCTTTTTGCTTTTGATAAATTCGTATTGGACCCGGCACGTGACAAATCAAGAGTCGAAGTTGCTCGCGAGGAAGGCCGCAGTGCGGCATTGGAGGAAGACCGAAGCGACAATTCGGTCGCGATCCTGCCATTCGAAAACCTCAGTCCTGATCCCGATAATGCGTAGCATGTCGGCGTTGGTGCGCGGGCAATGTCCCGGTTGGCTTTGGGTCAGCATTCCGAAGCACTTGAGTTGCTGACTGAAGCGGCTCTGGACATAGTAAACAGCACCACCATCGATGTTGGCTTTAAATCGTTGGCCCAGATTTCAGCCAACGTCCTTGCAGACCCCGCGTTGGAACAAGTGGAATTTCGTGAGGCACGCAGTCAATTAACTTTCAGAGACTAAATTGCGAAAATCCTTGATCCATTCCAAACCGACGACCAACGAGTAATTCCAATCACCCAACTTGCCGCTTTGGGAAAGTAAAAGGGTTTGACGTGCAGTGATTCAATGGCATTTTCACCGGAACCCTTAACATCAGTCTTCCAGTAATGCAGTTCATACTTGATTTTCAGCCAGCCAGAAATCCCAATAATGGCTGCCATCCTGTTTGTCGTGAAACTGGGCTCGTATGTCGGTGTTTTTCACCTTCGCCAACGGGTTGGATGCGTTACCTTCAGCGAAGCAAGACCTCGAGATCAGCAACAAATCCACCAACATCAGGATGAGGATGTTATTCATCACAATTTTTATCCTTTCCGTTCATTGTACTCAAGAGCACATTGGATTGATCATGAAGTGGTTATCAAAGCGGCATGTTACTATCCAAAAATGAGGCCGGGAAAGCACGCATGCTTGCTTTTTCGGCGATCTTCTTGAAATTTGCAGGAGTAAACCAAAGCTTGAAATTCAAGCCAGCAAGAAACCGGGCAACCCGCGCGGACTGGCTAGAGGCCGCGCTCGGGGCACTTTATGAGCAAGGCCCGAAAGGCCTCAACATTCAGGCTTTGGCACGTCACCTGAACATCTCTAAGACCAGCTTTTACTGGCACTTCAAAGATAAGACGGAACTGGTCCATGCGTTGATCGATCTTTGGCGCCATGAATTCACGGAAACTGTCACGGCAAACGTGAAGTTGCTGAACAGTTCACCAAGGCAGCGTCTGGCCAAGGCCATGGAATTAATTGACGAGTTCGACCTGGGCAACTATGACTCATCGTTCCGCATTTGGGCCAGGACCGAGCCTCGCGTGGCAAAAGCTGTGCGCGAGGCTAACAGGCTTCGACTGGAGTTCGCAGACAAGGCGTTTGCGGAGCTTGGTTTCAGCGGAGAATCACTGGCCTGCAGGACTGCATTGTGGGTAGGCTACCAGTCAACTGAACGCTATGTATTTCCTGAATTTTCCGCCGCAAAGCGAAAGGCTTTGCGTGAGGAACGCCTCAAGCTACTTCTTGCGCCGAGTTGAGCTCATCAACGATGGAATTTTGAAAATTATTGTTATGTACGGTAGAGTACATAGTTACTTGAAATCGTTTTCAGCTTCGATGCTTTCTGGAGTAACTTCGATGATTCAATCCTCGAGATTTTTTTCAATCGTAGCAGTCATATTTTTTGGGTTGGCTTTGTAATTATGGGGTCACTCTGACGGCCGTGAAGGACGATCAACACTCATGGGTGAGACGTTCGCTGCCGAGGAGTCATCGGCAGTCTCCCCCGTTCTCCCCAGAGAACGGGACACTTATTACCCCAACAGCGAAAAACTGGCCCGGATGAAATGCGAGTGATCGCCTGCGGGACGGGTATGCCGACGACGCGCGCTGCACAGGCTGCCGCATGTTTCCTGGTCGAACTGGGAAATGGTGACAAATTCATCTTCGACATCGGCTCCGGATCGGCTGAGCGCCTTTCGTCATTGCAGATCCCTTATGACTTCCTGGACAAGATCTTCATCGGTCACCTGCACGCCGACCATTTCGGGTCACTGGCCGAAATTTTCATCGGTGGTGCACTTATGGGAAGACAGAAACCACTCCGGATCTGGGGCCCCAATGGACCCGTGCCGGAGCTCGGAACAGCATATGCCGTGGAGAAAATGCAGGAAATGTACACCTGGGACCTCTCCGGCCGAGTGGGAATTGTTGATTTTCGTGGTTACTCGATTGAGGTCAATGAATTTGACTACACGGTCGAAAATGCCGTTATCTATGAAGACAATGGCGTCACCATCCGTTCATTTCCCGCGATCCATGCACTCGATGGGCCTGTCAGTTTCAGTCTTGCATGGAACGACCTGAAATTCATTTTCGGCTCCGACACTTACCCCAACAAGTGGTTTATTAAGTATGCGCAGGACGCGGATATTGCCATCCACGAGTGTTTCGTGGCCGTTCCCGATCTGGTCGCGAAAATGGGGTTTACACCGGATTCAGCGTTGATGGTTGGGACCCAGGTTCATACTGCCCCGGAGGCTTTCGGAAAAGTGATGTCAGCCATCAAGCCGCGCATGGCAGTCGCTTATCACTTCTTCAAGGACTTTGACACCACACCAGCGGTAAACGACCGAATTCGGACCACTTATGACGGTCCACTGAGTCTGGCGGAGGACTTCATGGTCTGGAACGTTACCAAGGACAACATCCGGGTACGCATGGCAGTAGTTGAAGAGGCCACCTGGTCACCACCCCTGGTTGGTACGCCACAAGCTCCCGGTGGAAACCATGACCGGCAAATTTTCAGTGAGAGCGCCGGTGTTCCCATGGATGCAATGCTTTATTCGGACTTCATCATCGGGGGTCGCTGGGCTGGAGTCGATGAGGTGCTTCGTGGCATCTATAAAGATGCAAGCGAAACGCTGGGACAGGAGTTCCCTTATCCCGCTGACCAGGAAAACCAGGGCAACTGACGCTCGCTGATCAAATCTATACTTGAACGCGTACAGCAATTTTTGCCACCAACTAGGAATGACTTGGATAAACTTTTTCTATCAGGTCATCACTTAGTTCATTTCCATCCTGGTCCCAACCAATCGCCCGGTTGTTGGTCATTCGATTATCCAACTCACAAAATAAAAAGCCGGTTTTCTCATCAAGGCTGAAGTTAAAATACCAGGCTGAAAGTTTCCAGTCGTCATTGTCAAAAGGCCTCTTTCGCGACGATATCAAATTGTTCTGAATGATCGAGTAATTCGTTTGCCCGTTGAATCACAAGTAGCTTCAATTCATCAATGGTGTCAGTTTGATTTTCATTGAACTCACAGTCATCAAATTTTAGCGTTGCTGCTTCATTGAGAACAGCCCTGGCCAACAGCGTAGTTCGCCTTTTTAAAAAGGAAAAAGCGATCTTCGATTCATCTGCGAAACTCAGGAGATCGAAGGCGGTTATGGCGTCAATATCAAAATTGTCCCCAACTGCCATAGCAAGAGATGTATCAATATTGTCGTTCCTGGAGGCTTCAAATTTTACAGAAACCAAGTCATAAAAAGGAGTGATTGTTAAACCATTGCCGCCTACAAAGAAACTCACATTTTTTCCGTGTGCATCGCTGTTGCCAATTATTACGTTGAATATTAACCAATCCAATAATTGTTGAATTGCCGCAGCGGGGATGGAGCATGTTTTGGCTAAAGGAAATAATTTTCTAAAGCTCACGCCATCCCTGATATGTTTAACATCACGGCCTGTCCCAAAATTTTGTTCATACTTGTATTCAGGTGGAAGATCCAAAGCCTGACATCCATCAATCACATGTCGTTTTTTAACGCCATCTGAGGTGCGTTTTCGGTCGAACCGCTCCACGATTAGAGCGTCATGTACTCCAAACCGGTTAAAGGCAACATTAGCAACCATTAATGCAGTTACGCTTGTCAGTTCACTTGCCAATCGCATGCAAAATAGTTCATTGAGAACGATGGTCTTATATTTTTGAGACGAAAATTTTAAAATATGTGTACTTGAAAATTCGCCATCAGCAAGCAGCAACTGATTTTGATCATCAATGTAAACATTAAGTTTATTTTGAACACCGGCAACTGATAATCGATATTTTCCATCCCAGGTCACTAATTCCAGAGTAGAGCCTGTTTCCAGCTTACTTATTAATTCCTGGTCAGAAATTAGTCGGAGATGTGTTTCCTCTGGTTGATACTCTGTATCAAAAAATGACAGGACGCCTGCTGTATCTTTTCCGATGGTTTTAAGGATTGCATAAAGGTTGTTGTTGGAAAGATTTTCGCTTTCAAGCAATACATCGAACGCCTCTCCCTCAGGAAAAAGGTTCCTCAAAAATCGTGTAACGGTTTCAGGTGAAAATTGACCGTCAAATGGAATGCAAGGCGATATGGGAAATCGATTTCTTATCCATGCACCATCATAGGTAAAAGAACATTTACCGGGCTCACTGAAAGCCAGCGTCCCAACTCGTTCCGATTGACTGTATACAGTAATTACCGGTGATTTGTCAGAGCCATTCATCGGTTTCATTTGCCTTGTTGTCATTTGAGTCCTTGTCAAACCACAGAGTTACACCGAGACAGTCAAGAACCTTGAAAATGGTTTCAGCCTTAACGGTTTTTAACCCGCTTTCTACATTACTAAAAGCCTGCTTGGAAACTCCACAGATACTGGCAGCAGTCTCAATGGTCATGCCCATTGAAGTTCTCCTGAAACGAATGAACTGACCGAGTCGCCTCATGTTGACCTGGATGTCTAAATCAGGTTTCTCAGTGACTACAACTCGCTTTGCCATATCTATTAATCCTATTTAAGTAGGATTAATATAGTTAAATTTGACAGGGTTTGCAATAATCCTACTGAGTTAGGACTTATATTGGAAATGAACGCAGGTCTTTTATAATCCTATTATAGTAGGATTTAAGTTCGTCGGTGCACAACCATCAGATTGCGGCACGGAAATCTTGAATGGGGAAGCAACAACGATATGCTGCACTGAAAACAGGTCTTCGAACTCTTTTGCAAAGTCTTCATTCGGAATGAGAACCACGGTGCCCGTGGAACATTCAGTGAAAGTAAACGTGGCTGTCCCCCAGAAATATCTCTCGATTGCGGAGGGATCGAATTCTGAACCGTAAATCCCGCCCTCGGTGGTCGCCAGGTCGATCTGAACCACGCAGGCCCTTGTTCAAAGTTGATTTAGATCAGTGTCAAGTTGAGGTAATTACATCAAAATGCTTTTGCAATTAAAGACTTATCGTTCACCAGAAAGAGCGCAATCCGTGAGAATATTGGTCGTCGAGGATAATGCCGAACTCACCAGGCAGATTAAAAGCACGCTGGAGCATGCGCTTTATGTAGTTGACGTGGCTTTCGACGGTGAAGAAGGCCAGTTCCTGGGCGAGACAGAGCCCTACGATGCCGTGATCCTGGACCTGGGATTACCCAAGCTGGATGGCCTGACTGTCTTGCAAAACTGGCGGACAAACGGCAACAAGGTACCGGTCCTGATATTGACCTCTCGCCAAACCTGGCGGGAGAAAGTAACCGGCCTGCGGGCCGGTGCGGATGACTACCTGGCCAAGCCTTTTGAGTTCGAAGAAATGCTCGCACGGCTGGAGGCATTGATCCGGCGTGCGTCCGGGCATGCCAGTGCAATTCTCACCTGTGAGTGTGCTGGTGTGGTGCTGGATACCAGCAGTGCCCGAGTCACCCTGGATGGCAAGCTGGTCGAGTTGACGGCGCTCGAGTACCGGACCCTGGAATACCTGATGCAGCATCCGCACGAAGTGATATCCAAAAGCGAATTGACCGAACATATCTACGATCAGGATTTCGACCGTGACTCGAATGTCATCGAAGTTCTGATCAACAGGCTGCGGGGGAAGCTGACGTCCTGCCTGATCAAAACGCGCAGAGGCCTGGGATATCAACTCATGCCCCCTGAAACCGTTGCGTAAATCACTAACGGGCCGCATCGTTTTATTGTCGATCTTCTGGATCACTATCGCCTTGCTGGCCACAGCGCTTTTGCTGGGCCGTTTCTACAGGGATCACATCGAGGAGCACTACGACGCCCACGTGTTTACTCACGTTGAGGAACTGCTGGCTGCGATCGAGACCAGTCCGGAAGGATTGAAAAGACTGCACAGCCAACCGACCGATCCCCGTTTCCATCATCTGAACTCCGGTTGGTATTGGGAAGTTTTTCACGCAGGTGTGCCACTGGAAAAATCCCCCTCACTGGGAGACAAGCACCTGGATTTGAGCAGCCTGAGTCTGATTGAAAATCATGGCGTGCAATTTATTATTGGGCCGAACCAGCAAAAATTGCGCGCCCAGATCATTCATACAAGCAACCCGCATAAGTCAGATTCAATGACCTTTGCGGCAACGGCGCCGGTGATGCAGATCACAGACGATGTCCATGACTTCATTTTTCACATATTCCAGAGCTTCCTGGTTCTGGGTATCGGTTTGTCGATCGCTGTCGTAGTCCAGGTGCGCTTGGCGCTGAAGCCGCTGAAAGCGATCAGGTCTGCCATCAGTGACGTACAGGCCGGGAAAATACAGCGGCTGCCACAGGATTTTCCCAGCGATGTACAGCCATTGGTCAGTGAGCTGAACTTTTTGCTGGATCACAACGAATTGTTGCTGAAAAGAGCAAGGAACCAGTTGGGAGACCTGGCGCATTCCGTCAAAAATCCGCTCACGGTCATTCTCAACGAAGCGCGCAGCATGGAAAGTAAGCGGGGGCAGCTAATCCTGGATCAGGCCCATGTCATGGCCGGCAGTATTGATCACTGCCTGTCACGAGCCAGGATTTACGGCAAGAGGGATGCCATCGGTTACCGAACCGATGTTGAGGCCGTCATCAACGGCCTGGTTTATGCAGTCAGGCATATTTACCAGGACCGCAACATTGAAATCCAGCTTTCCGGCCTGGACAAGCACCGGTTCCGCGGAGAAGCCCAGGACCTGGAGGAAATGGTGGGCAATCTCATCGATAACGCCTGCAAGTGGGCAAAAAGCCAGGTTGTGGTTCAGTGCGTGACCGAGCAGGACCGCCTCGTATTATCCGTCGAAGACGACGGCCCGGGAATTGCCCGGGAAGACATGAAAGATGTCATGCAAAGAGGGCGCAAACTGGACGAGTCTTACGCGGGCCACGGGCATGGGCTGGGTATCGTAAAGGACATCGCAGACCTTTACGGTGGGACCCTGAAGTTGAGCAGAAGTCCGTTCGGCGGCTTGCGGGCTGAGCTGGATTTACCGGCGGCCTCAGTGACAGGGACATAATGAGCGCCTGCAAACCAGTCAGGCTATTCCGCC
>PVMS01059212.1_pt1 | contig 10180 bp, 9 predicted proteins | sample 1853461 | NCBI WGS metagenome assembly PVMS01 (sample SAMN08582032, study PRJNA380276) | Marine sediment metagenome, whole genome shotgun sequencing project. | isolation source: ocean sediment barecode stripped | collected 2017
GGATGGTATGACAGAGGATACCATAATTAAGCCGCCAAGTAAGAAAGGAGTAATACGCGCTGAGATAGCAGACATGATAATGGATAAGGTTAAAGAAGGAAAACTAACTGCTCTTATTGCTCGTTCAGCAGATTTTTATGGCCCGGGTATAAAAAACACCAGTGTATTGACAGAGACTGTTTTTAATCCACTCAGCAAGGGGAAAAAAGCAAATTGGATGTCCTCAGTGAATTTTAAGCACTCCTATACTTATACTCCCGATGCAGGTAAAGCAACAGCCCTTCTTGGTAATTCGGAAAAAGCATATAATCAAGTCTGGCATTTGCCTACAGCAGAAAATCCCCTTACCGGCCGGGAATGGATTGATACCATTGCTAGTGAGATGGGAATCTTACCTAAATATCAAGTTGCTACAAAGTTTATTGTGAACTTACTGGGACTTTTTAATCCTATTATGAGAGAAATGCCTGAAATGATGTATCAATATGATAGAGATTATATCTTTAACTCGGACAAATTCACAAATCAATTTGCGTTTGAAGTCACCCCATATAGAGAAGGAATAAGAGAAATTATCAACTCAGATTACAAAAAATAAAAGATGGAATCTATTTCGCCAAATATTTTCGTAAAAGACATCAAAGCGACTATTGAATATTACAAGCATCTGGGATTTGAGGTGGTGATGTCAGTTCCGGAAGAAGGGGACCTTGTATGGGCGATGATGAGCTGTGGGAATGTCTCTTTTATGTTTCAGTCATTTGAGAGCCTGGGCTCAGAGTTGCCTGCGATTTCAAGGCAGGATGGTGGCTCCCTCTTATTGTATATCCAGATAAAGGAGATTAGACAATATCACGACAGGATTATGGACAAAGTGAATGTAATTAAAGGACTCGAGAAGACTTTCTATGGTGCAATGGAGTTTGCCATACAGGACCTTAACGGCTACATCCTGACTTTTGCTGAGGAGGAAAACTAATTTACTACCATATGAAACATTTTAGACTTAATCTGCCCCTCTCTTTTTTGTCTCTTTTGATTTTGATCATGACCTCCTGTTCCATAAAGAATTCAAATTCAGAGGGAGATAAACCATTACCAAACATCCTGTTCATCCCTGTGGACGACCTGCGTCCAGAGTTTGGAGCCTACGGAGCTGAGTTTGTAAAAACACCGAACATGGATCGTCTCGCCAGGCAAGGAGTTACCTTTATGCGGGCCTATTGCCAGCAAGCTGTATGTAACCCATCAAGAGCAAGCCTCCTTACCGGTCTTCGTCCTGACTCCATTCAGGTCTGGGATCTGAGAACAGACTTCAGGGATAATGTACCCGACGTGGTTACACTTCCCCAGTATTTTAAGCAGCAAGGATATACAAGCATTGCCCTGGGTAAAATTTTTCATAACAACGATCCGGATACCATATCATGGTCCATTACTCCAGAGAATATTGAGGGTTTCCCCTTTGATCCGGACGCCGTCTATGCCAATGCAGAAAACCTGGAGATCCAACAAATGAAGATTCAGCAATTAAAGGCAGAGGGGAGATCCAGGATTGATCAGCTGGGACACTGGTATGTGAAAGCAAATGCCACTGAGAATGCAGATGTGGATGATGATGCCTATTATGACGGGGCTCAGACCACACGGGCCATAGAAATCCTGCAGGAGCTAAAATCTGATGGCAGGCCTTTTTTCCTTTCAGTTGGCTTTTACAGGCCCCACCTCCCTTTCAATGCCCCTAAAAAATACTGGGACCTATATGATCGAAGTGAAATACCTCTGGCTGAAAATCAATTTATACCAGAAGGGAGCCCGGCTTACCTTGTTCATGGCGAAGCAGAGCTGCGGGGGTATTCTGATTCCCATGACCTCCCCTTGGCCAATGAAGAATCCTGGGATGAGAAGCGGCAAAGAGAGATAAAGCATGGCTATTATGCCAGTGTTTCCTATACGGATGCACAAATCGGAAGACTCATTGATGAGCTGGAGAGGCTTGGATTGGCAGAGAACACCATTGTTGTGCTCTGGGGTGATCATGGCTGGAAACTGGGAGAGCATAACGGTTGGTGTAAACAAACAAACTATGAAATTGACACCCGTGTTCCCTTGATTATTAGCGGAGCAGGGGTGAAAGCAAAAGGACAACATAGCAATGCGCTGACTGAATTTGTGGATATCTATCCTACCCTGTGCGAAATGGCGAATTTCCCTGTTTCTGACCATTTACAGGGAACAAGCCTGGTCCCCTTGTTAGCTGATCCTGATCAGGAATGGAAAACTGCTGCCTATAGTCAGTTCCTTTTAGGTCGCTTTGGTCGCACAACTACGGTTGAAGGAGAACAAATGGGATATGCCATTCGGACAGACCGTTACCGGTATGTGGAGTGGTACAGGTGGATAAAAGAGGAGAAAAGAGCGGACAGTCTTTTAGTTAATGAGCTATTCGACCATAAGATTGATCCACAGGAAAATATAAACATAGCTGCCGATCCTGAACACAAGGATCTTGTTGAAGCCTTGTCTCAACAACTCAAGAAAGGATGGAGATATTCTAAACCTCAAGGGAAAAATGAGTCTGCTAAGGAATCCGCAAATCTTAGAATCATTTCCCACAATGTCTGGTATGGATTTACCAAGGTTCCAGAAAGAAAAATGAGCTGGGTAGAATGGATGAATGAACAACAAGCTGATATCGTTTCTCTCCAGGAGCTCAATGAATACACTCATGAAAAACTAGCGAAAGACGCTAAGAGCTATGGCCATGCTTATAGTGTATTACTAAAAGAAGAAGGATTTCCAACCGGCATTACTTCACGATTTCCTATTGAAGATGTACAGCGAATAACACAAGGCTTCCATCATGGCCTGTTAAGGGTAAGAATAAAGGACATCTATTTCTATGTGATTCATTTACATCCGTCCAACTGGGAAACCAGGAAAAGTGAAATCAATCAGATTCTAAAAGATATTAAAACACTACCAGCAAACTCAAAAGTAATTTTAGCCGGGGACTTCAATACTTTTTCTCCACTCGATTCCATCTATTATTCCCATGGCAGGCTGGGGCCTTTTTTCAAGGAGCGTGATTTGATGTATAAAGAAAACAACCTGAATAAAGGAGAGCTTGATTATACAGTAATCCAGGATGTCCTGGACTATGGGCTTGTTGATCTTGAGGCCAGTTTGCGTAGCACCGCTTATAAGTTTCCTGGCAGCTTCCCTACCCTGGTAGAAAAAGAGGGCGAACATGGGGATCAACGGAGACTGGATTATATTTTCGCATCTAAAAACCTGGCAATAGGAATTACCAGAGCAGAAATTATCACAAGTGATACGGCCCTTATCTTATCAGACCATTTGCCTGTGGTGGTAGATTTTGAACTCAAGTAGATGCAAGCATAGCAAAAAATAAGTGCTTAGCTATAAACCAAATTCGCCGATAAACGGAATTTCTTCCATTAAGCTGGTGCGAACAACACCATGAAAATAATTCTCAAGTTGAAAGAATTGTGCCGCAGCTTTTGATCCTGCCGCTTTTTTCATGCTCTTATAATACTTATTTACAAGTTTAGTATGTTCCTTGATTATTTTCATACTTTCAGCAACAAGAGCATCTGTCGTTGCATCATCCAGATTAAGATATGAATTGGCATACTTACTCAGTAATTCAAGTCTCTTCTGTCCAATAACCTTGCGAGCGGATTCATATTCGTCATACTGACTCCAGAAGGTATCGGATGCTTCGCCTTCGAGCGATATAAAGGAGGAAACAATGGCTTTTTTCTCCATTCCAAAAATCGATTGGTAGAATTCAATTTCCTCTAAATTTGATTGGGAAAACACAGAAAAACAAGCTGTTAGCAGGCTGAACAATAAAATTGACTTTTTCATTTTTGAAAGATTTTCTTTAAAATATTGAGTTCTTAGTAATTGTCTGTATGCCTATAACAACAATGATGTCGAATGGTTTATGCAGCCTGAAAAAAATCTCAAAAAAAACAGTAAATTGTATCAATTCAATAAAACAAAAAAACCGATGAAACTTGATTGGTTAAAAATCGTGGCAATCTGTGCTTCTATAATAGTTGCAGGATTCTTTGTGGGAAACATGCATAAAACGGGAAAGAAATATGACCACTATGTTCAGGTCAAAGGTCTTTCGACACGCGAAGTAAAAGCTGATCTGGCCGTTTGGCCCATTAACATCACTCTTACAGCAAATGATCTACTTAGCCTGAAAAGTAATATTGAAAAGCAAAATACTGAAGTATACAACTTCTTTATTGCACAGGGATTTGATAAAATTGAATTGACAAAGGGAAGTACAAACATCAGTGATTCCCGTGCTAATATGTACAATAACAATTATCAGAATAATCCATTCAGATACCTGGCTAAATCCGAATTTACAGTCAGAACCAATGACATTGACAAACTTCAAAATGCGCTTTCCGAATCCCTCGAACTTATGTCCTTAGGTATTTTGCTTGGATCAAAAAATACCTGGAGACCCGTAGAGTATATTTTCACAGGATTAAATGAGCTAAAGCCTTCAATGATTGAAGAGGCGACCAAAAATGCCAGGGAGGTTGCGGAAAAGTTTGCACTTGATTCAGATTCCCAGGTCGGGGAAATCAGGATGGCGAGACAGGGCCTTTTCACCATCAATGACAGGGATGAAAATACCCCTCAGATTAAGATCGTCCGGGTGGTTTCCACAATCGACTTCCAATTAGAAGATTAAAGCAGTTTAATGGAAATTGATACAATTAGATATGAAAGCTCCGAAATTATTACTGGCCTTTGCCCTCTTCATTCCTCAAATACTTGCAAGCCAGGATAGTATATCCTTAGATGATTACAGTCGTGCTGTAGGCTTCCTCGGGGAAAACCTCAATAACAAGAAGGCGTTTAATCTGCATATTCAGCCAAACTGGTTTCCCGACAGCACCGGGCTGTGGTATGTTCATCAAAGTCCCGACAAAAAGAGCTACCACAAGATAAACCTACCCGGCATGCTTAGATCTGAGCTCTTTGATCATCAGAAGCTGGCTGCGATTCTTTCCGATTCCCTGGGTTCTGAATTGAAGGCAGATATGCTGCCACTCACTAAAGTCGAATACAGGAATTCCAAAGAACTGTTAATAAGTACGGAGAAGAAGACTTTTGTTCTGAATACCGATACCTATAAATTAAGTGCACCTCATAAGAAGAAGCTTAACAGAAAAGAGGAGGCTTCTCCTGACAAAAAGTGGATTGCATATCAAAAAGACTATAATCTCTATGTGAAATCTGAGCTTAACAATAATGAGAAGCAGCTCAGTTCCTCAGGAAAAAAAGGATACGAATATGCATCAAGATACGGGTGGTACGATATTATGGAGGGTGAAAATGGGGAGCGACCCGAACATTTTGATGTGAGTTGGTCTGAAGATAGTGAATGGATTCAGACGAATATATGTGATCTCCGGAGTGCGCAAAAAATGTACCTGCTCGACTGGAGTGTGGATACCCTTTACAGGCCCAGACTACTCTCCTACTATCGCGGATCTCCCGGCGATACAACAATGGTCTATATGGAGCCGGTATTCTTTAATGTGAATACTGGCGCCGAGATCAAGCCTGATTTGCCCAGAAGTACGCATATAAATGATGTATATGTCGAGTGGTCCAGTACCCCTGGCAAGGTTTACCTGAGCAGGTCCAATAGGGGCTTTCAAGATTACAGCATATACACTTTCGATCTTCATACAGAGCGTATTGAAACCCTGTATTCGGAATCCAGCTCAACCAATATTGACAACTTCAGCCATGAGTTTGCTGAAAAGAGTGGACTTCTGTTTTTCCTGTCCGAGAAAAGTGGCTGGCGACAATTATATAGTCTTGACCTGGAAACCAAAATTGAGAGCAGGATCACTCCTGGGGATTTTTATATAAACAGCATCGAAAGAATTGATGAAGAGCAAGAGTTAATTTATTTCCTTGCTTCCGGTAAAGTAAAGGATCAGAATCCTTACTATCAGCATCTTTACAGCGTTTCCTTCAATGGTGGAGATCTGAAATTGCTAAGTGAAGAAGATTGCAATCACAGAATCAGCATCTCGCCTGACGGGTCTTACTTTGTTGATAATCTTTCCACAGTTAATGTAGAGACCACCACGGCCTTGAGAGAACTGGAATCAGGTGAAATAATTATGGAACTGGGGCATGCAGATGTAAGCCTCCTGGATGGATGGACTCCGCCGGAGATATTTACTGCACTGGCACGTGACGGTGAAACCACCCTTTATGGCACTCTCTGGAAACCAAGTAATTTTGATCCTGAAAAAAATACCCCATCCTGGAACTCAGTTATACAGGGCCGCATACTCAGCTCTTCCCTACCGTCTTTTCAAGAGCATTCCTACTTCAATCATATGTTGAGCTGGGCTTTGTGGCCATTGTAGTAGACGGACTCGGATCGTCGGGCCGTTCAAAACAATTCCACAACTACTCTTATAAGAACCTTGGTGGAAATCTGGAAGATCATGTGGGTGCTATTCGTCAGCTGGGTGAACGGTATAGCTGGATTGACACAACACGTGTTGGGATATTCGGACATTCGGCCGGAGGTTATGATGCTGCACATGCCTTGTTGGCATATCCTGATTTTTATAAAGTTGCAGTAGCGAGTTCGGCCGACCATGATCATAGAATGGAAAAGGCCTGGTGGCCGGAAATGTATATGGGATGGCCCGTAGACTCTGCCTATCACCTGCAATCAAACATCACCATGGCCGGTAACTTGAAAGGAAAGCTGCTTATTACACATGGGGGCATTGATGAGAACGTTAATCCATCGGCTACATTTAAGCTTGCTGAAGCACTAATTAAGGCTGATAAGCAATTTGATATGTTGATCCTGCCCAGTCAACGGCATGGATATCAGGGCGCGCATCAGAAATATTTTACAAAAATAAGATGGAACTACTTTGTGGAATATCTGCGCGGAGTTGAACCCCTCTGGGATTTTAAGTGGGAGTAAGAATGAATAGTCAGATTTAATGAAATTCGCAGTCCTTTTTATTCTCAACTTATTTCTTCTGTCATTTTTTAGCTCCTGCCAATCTGCTGAGCTTTGTTTTGTTCAAGTAGTAACAGATACCCTGTTTAACAGTCCACAGAGAATTTCTCTCTTGCTCTTGGATAAAGAATCTCTCCATAGATACAGTATCGATTTTGCCTATCAAAGCTTTGAATTAATAAAACCAAGCCAGATTGCAGAAACCAGAAATGCAGTTGCAGCAATCAACGGGGGCTTTTTTGATATGGATAGTGGCAGTAGTGTGACCTACTTTGAAATAAGTGATTCTGTGATCAGCAGAACCAGGTCATCAGAATTAAAATGGGCAGTGCCTGATAGTTTAATTAATGGTGCACTAATTCTGAATAAAAACCATACATTGGAAATAGAATCTGCAAACAAAGAGCAGTTTTATGAAGACTCAAAAAGAGAAAGCTTCGTGATGGTTTCTGGTCCTTTACTGATCAGCGATTCAGTGGCTCAAAATCTACCGGACATGAAATTTGCCTCTATGCGCCATCCAAGAACCTGTGTTGGTATCACCAAAGAATCAATAATCTTCATGACCATTGATGGCAGATCAGAACAGGCATATGGAATGAGCCTGATTGAAGTACAAAAATACATGCTGGATCTGGGCTGCACAGAAGCAATTAACCTGGATGGAGGAGGCTCTACATGCATGTGGATAGATAATAAAGGAGTTGTAAATATACCTTGTGATAAAGCAGGCGAACGGCCTGTGGCAAATGCACTATTAATACTTGAAAAATGAAAATTCGAAAATTGCCAGGCATTATACTTTTGCAGATGATCTGCCTGATCTCTTTTAGCACACTTATTCAGGCTCAGGAAAGCAACAAAGACTTTGAGGAAATCAAGAAGATCTTTTTCCAGCAGGAAGCAGACTGGAACAAGGGAGATATTGATGCTTTTATGAGGGCTTACTGGAATTCTGAAGAATTACAGTTTGGCGGAGCAAATGGAATCACCAGAGGCTGGCAACAGACACTTGAAAATTATAAAAGAGGCTATCCGGACAAGGAAACCATGGGCAAGCTAAGCTTTCATATAAAGGATATGACACAACAAAGCGAGCTGGTTGTGAGCCTGACAGGAAGCTGGGTACTGGATCGGAAACATGACCGGCCAGGCGGGCATTTCCTATTGATCTGGAGAAAGATCGATGGAGAATGGAAAATAGTAGTAGATCACACAAGTCAAAAACTGCCATCTAAACCACAATCTTTTCAATCACTGGATTATATCAAGAGTATATCAGGCAAGAAGACTCTGGCTGGTCAGCATAACAAGGAGCCAAATGCTGATCCAGAAAAGTGGACCCGGTTTATAAAGGAGATTACTGGTAAATATCCAGCCCTCTGGAGTGGAGATTTTCTCTTTCAGCAGGACAATATTGACGATAGATGGAAGATGGTCCTTGAGGCAAAAAAACAGTGGGATCGTGGTGCCGTTATTAATCTAATGTGGCACGCCTGTCCACCGGATCAGGCTGAACCCTGCGGGTGGGATCCCGGTTTGTTAAACGCCCAGTTGGATGATGAGCAATGGGTGGAGCTGATTACCGATGGAAGCCCTTTGAATGAGGCATGGAAAGCCCGTATGGATGATATTGCCATCTATCTCAGGTATTTGAAAAACAATGGCGTAGAGGTTCTCTTCAGGCCATTTCATGAGATGAACCAGGGCTTATTTTGGTGGGGAGGCAGACCCGGACCCCAGGGAACAGCAGAACTGTACCGGATTACTCATGACTATTTTACCAAAACAAAAAGCCTGAGCAATTTGATCTGGGTATGGGATATGCAGGATATGAGCAGGGATTTTGAAGAGTATAATCCGGGTAATGAATACTGGGATATTTTTGGATTTGATATCTACGACAATGGCTACGATATTTCCTGGTATAACTACATCCTCCCCATCGTTGGAGATAAGCCTATGGCTATTGGAGAGTGCTCCAGACTTCCAAGCCCTGAAATTCTTGAAGCACAACCACGCTGGGTCTTTTTTATGCCCTGGGCCGAGCTTGTAAAGCAAGGTAACACGAAGGAGCAGATTATTGAGATATATGATCATCCTGCTGTAATAAGCAGAGAGGAAATGCCAGGATGGAAATAAAAACAATTGTTATTACGGGAAGTACCAGGGGAATTGGTCATGGACTTGCGGTGGAGTTTCTCAAAAGAGGACACCAGGTAATTCTGAATGGAAGAGATGAGGCACAGGTCAGGCAAACTGTAGAGGAGCTTAAAACACATGGGACAGGAGTGATTGGGGTAGCTGGGGATGTGACAGATGAAGGCACTTTTCAGAAGCTTATTGATCAATCACAGTCCCTCTTCGGCAAAATCGATATCTGGATCAACAATGCAGGCATCCCGCAAACGCAGAATTTCTTTCATCAACTGGAAAGCAGCGAGATAGAACGCTTGGTTTCAGTGAATATTACAAGTCTTATGTTGGGTACTCGTATAGCTATTGGTTTTTTTATGAATCAGGGCTATGGCAAAGTCTTCAATATGGAAGGTTTTGGAAGTGATGGAAGGACGATGGATAAACTAAGCCTCTATGGTACCAGTAAGCGTGCGGTCAACTATTTCACCAAATCGGTTTCAAAGGAGATAAAGGATAAGAATATCCAGTTGGGGATACTGAGTCCGGGTATGGTCAGAACCGATTTCCTGACTGGTGCCATGGCCACAGGAAGCGATGCTGAACAGGAAAGAAATAAGAAGGTATTCGATATTTTAGCGGAGGATGTGGATGTGGTTACAGAGTTCCTGACCAGTAAAATGTTGATCAGTGAAAAGAAATATGACAGGATTGAATTTTTAACTAAGCGGCGTTTGATTCCCAAGCTTTTCAAACTGATGTTCCTTAAACACTAAACCGGAGATCATGAAAAAAAACATAGTAATGCAATTATCAATAGCTGCCATGGCTCTATCCATTGGAAGTTGTACTTTTAATGACATGAATTTCGATCAATATCCATCCCTGACCATTTCCAATGAAGAAGTGGAGATGAAGCTCTACCTGCCTGATGCAGAAAATGGCTTATATCGTGCCACCCGCTTCGACTGGTCGGGA
>PVMS01091955.1_pt1 | contig 10180 bp, 7 predicted proteins | sample 1853461 | NCBI WGS metagenome assembly PVMS01 (sample SAMN08582032, study PRJNA380276) | Marine sediment metagenome, whole genome shotgun sequencing project. | isolation source: ocean sediment barecode stripped | collected 2017
TACGCTCTGTTGGTGGAGTTGAAGACTTGATTGCAGAAGGAGTGCTCCCGCCCGACGCTCTGAAAAGTGAATCAACTAACGGGTCCGACAAAGAAGATGAAGACGAAGAGGAAGAAGATTGCACCGATTGGTCACTTGACGATGTGGAGAGCCAGGCGCCTGAATGGTTGGCACGACGTTTAACTCGCGAGCGATTGCAGGCGCTCTGCGAAAAGGTTGTCGCCGACGATGGTGCCGCTCTTGCTGACAAGCTCAAGGACAACATTCCGGCCGCGTTGTTTGTGTTACTGCCCTTGATGGCATTCGTATTGAGATTACTGTATCCGCTTTCGAAGCGTTACTACGTCGAACATTTATTGTTCGTTGTGCACTTTCACGCGTTCTTCTTTTTGATACTGATTCTTCAGATGCTGTTTTCTCGTCTGGGTGCCTGGCTTGCGCTTCCGGAAAGCATCGTCACCATAACCCTGGTGATGACGTCGTTGTACATTCCGGTTTATCTCTACAAGGCCATGCGCAGGGTTTATGGCCAGCGACACCTGGTCACAATCCCTAAATTCCTGGGCGTGGTCGTCGCCTATTTTATTGGCATCCTGGGCACTCTCGCCATTGTGGGCATACTCGCCGCATTCTCAATTTGAGTTCCGACCGCACCACATTCGACATAAGAGAACCCGCGGCCCTTGGCTGACCATTCGAATCGCACTGACACTGCTTTTCGATAGTCCTCAGGCCCTGTAGAATCAGATACTTGAGCCATACCGCTCTGAAGCTTAGAATTCCCGGTCCATATTGACGACATAGCCCCAGAAGAACCTCCCAAGCAAGCAGCCAATGAGTAAAAAACAAATAGGAATCAGCGGGTTAGCCGCTTATGTGCCGCCCTATCGAGTTTGGCTGGAGGATTGGTGTGAGTGGACCGACAACCAGTGGCCCAAGATTCGTGAGGTCGTTGGGCGCAGTTTCCGGGTTCGCGGACCCAATCACAGCATTTATACAATGGCCGCCACAGCCGTCATTCGGCTGATTCGACAGTACGATATTGACCCTGAGCGAGTGAAGTTCCTGGGTCTCGGCACCGAGTCGAGTACCGACAATTCCGCTGGCGCAATCATCGTCAAGGGCATGGTTGACCGGGCTCTGGTCGCCCAAGGCAAAGCGCCGATCTCAAGAAGCTGCGAAGTACCGGAATACAAGCACGCCTGCCTTGGCGGCGTCTACGGAATGAAGGGTGCTCTGCGGCAACTCGCGCTTGATGGCGCCGGCACACAGTCTATTGTTGTGTGCGCGGACATTGCCGAATACGCGCGCGGCAGCAGCGGCGAGCCGACACAAGGGGCCGGTGCAGTGGCCATGTTGCTGGAGGAAAATCCGACGCTTGCGGAAGTTGATCTGATTCAATCCGGTTCCGCATCCGACTATCGCATGATGGATTTTCGCAAGCCCATGTCACGATTTTGTGGTCAGGATCGAAGCGAAAGTCATCAGGTTCAGGATTTTCCGGTTTTCAATGGCAAGTATTCCACCACGTGTTATATCGATGAAACGCTTCATGCACTGAACGACATGTATGAAAAGCGTGGCCTGGTCGCCGCCGATTATATGCGCTCATTGCAATCCGTATTTATGCATCGTCCATACAGACGCATGCCCGAAACGGGTTGGGCCATCTCCTACTTGTTTGCGCTCGGCAACGGCAACGCAGAGGACCGCGCAGAACTTGCTTCTTATTGTTACGAGGCAGGCATCGATCCCGAGGCACTCCTCAAGGAAATGGTTTCCAAGCCAGAGGTTGCATTACTCGCCCATCCTGACCGCATGAGTTTTGAGGCCTATCCTTTGACAATGGCGGTATTCCGAATTTTCCGCGCGTCACGCAAGTACCGCACAGAGATTCTCGACAAACTGGCGCTGGGCAGTGACATGATGCTCGATCTTGGCAATCTCTATACAGCCGCACTACCGGCCTGGATGGCTGCGGGTTTCGAACAGGCAGCAGACGAAGGCCGCGATTTGGCCGGCGAGGAAATACTCACGCTGGGTTACGGCAGCGGCGATGCGGCGGAAGTTATTCCGATCACGGTATCGGATGACTGGCGGGCCGCAACCGAGTCAATACGCTTCGCCGAAGCAATGGATTTTTCTATCGACCTCACGCAGCAACAGTACGAATGCCTGCACGACGGCCGGCGTGTCAGCGGGCTGGACTATGTTGCACGCGATGAGTTCATCATTGAAAAAGTCGGCCGCACCGATCAGCGGCATTTCAAAGATCTTGGAATCGAATATTACCGTTACGTCGGTTAGTACGATCAGCCGTCCTGGCTTAGATAGGCACTGAGCGAATTCTTATACTGGTTCATTAGTTCCGTCCACTCCTGCTTGAACCATGGCGTAAAGCTGTCGGCGTGGTTGTCGAACTCGGCATCAAGCTCTTTTGCCGAGACGAAGCGTATGGCTTCAATTTCCGTAACGTTTGGCCGGACTTCCTCTGTGCAGCGACCGAGATAGACAGAACACAGTTCGTGCTCCGATCCCTGATCGCCGAAGGGTACCTGGTAGCGAAACTTGTAAACGTAGTCGAGCTCAACAGCAACGCCCAGCTCTTCGAGCAAGCGCCGTTCTGTCGCTACCTGCATGGACTCCCCCTGCCGCGGATGACTGCAACAACTGTTAGACCAGAATTCCGGCCATAATCGTTTGTTCTTGCCGCGCTGTTGCAAAAGCAATTGCCCGTTCGCATTGAAAATAAAAACCGAAAAGGCCCGATGCAACAGACCAGCGCCATCGTGACACGCAGCCTTGCTCAGGTAGCCAACTTCATTATCCGATTCATCGACGAGAATCAGCTTCTCGCTTTCCGATGACACTACTTTATCCTGCAATTTCAATGATCCCGTTTGAGTATTAGTGCTTGTTTTTGAGTTGTATTGTTTGATATCCGGCATCGCGTAAGACGGAAGAAACTGCATCCTGCGTGCCCGGGCATAGTGCGACAATAGAGCCACCACCACCAGCACCGGTTAGCTTTGCCCCGATCGCGCCATGTTGTCTCGCAAGTGCGACCATCGCCTCCAGCTCCGGTGTTGAAACCTCAATCGCGTTCAAAAGCCCATGACAAATATTCATTTGTGCTCCCAGCGTTGAGTAGTCTGCAGCTTCGAGTGCGGCGAGACCGGCCAAGCTAAGACGATCAATGTCGTCAAACACTGTTTCATACAAAGATGAATTATTCTCGTAGCGAGCACGTACGCCGGCAACTTGCTCAATAGTCACGCCCGGACTACCGCTGCAGGCAATGACCAGGGGTGGCGTTTCCTGCATATCAATTGTATTCAGGTCCGGCGATTCCTGCTTGCGAAACAGGATTGGCTGACCGTAAACAGCGATTGCATTGTCGACTCCCGACGGCTCGCCGTGTGCCAGCTTCTCGCACTCGAACGTGAGGCTGTTTATATCGTCGTCCGACAAGCTGGAACCCAGCAGCGCATCCAATGCGCGCGCCATAGCCGCAGCCAGTGCCGCAGATGTACCAAGACCTTGCGCTGCCGGTAACCGGGTTTGTACCTCCATCTCCAGGTTTTCTGCCGCTACATCCATCTGTCGCAAAAGCAGTCGCAGTATTGCTACGGCGCCGGAATCCGATTTTTCTTCCGGTGTGAATGACTCGTCGACCTGCCAGGCTGGAATTCGCAGGACGACAGGCCCGCTGGTTTTTCTACAACGCGCCGTTATTGCATTTTCGATTGGCAGTGCCAAAGCATGCTTGCCATAGACAACCGCGTGTTCACCCAGGAGGATTACTTTTCCCGCTGCACTGCCGTTCGACCAGTCGTCGCTACCGCTATTACTACGCTCCGAACCTCCTGTGTCCTGAAGGTCCGAAATAATCTCTTTCGCCTTCCACTCTTTAACTTCCCCGCTATCGGTTAATCCTTTAACAACCTGATCAAAGATCTGCGGCGACGCGCCCGCGAGTTTGGCAACGCTTCTGGCATGCAGGTTCATATGCCCTTTCTGGATTCCACTGGTGACCAACGCTCGAAGCGCAGCAAAGTTTTGTGCAAGACCAACGGAACATATTAGCTCGGCCAGTTCTTTCGCCGATTCGACGGCTGCGATTTTCAGCCCGACACGAGCACCAGGGTTTGTTTTCAGGGACCCACCAACAATTCCGACTTTCAACGGCAACGTGATCTCGCCGTACAGGTCGCCTTCTGGCGTCTTGGACCAGCTTGTCAGTGACCGGTAACAACCGTCCCGGCTTGCGTAGACATGTGCCGCTGCCTCAATAGCCCGCCAGTCGTTGCCGGTGGCGATAGCGATAGCGTCTACACCATTCATTACACCTTTATTATGGGTCGTTGCCCTGTAGCGATCGGCCATCGCAAGTTCATTGGCCATAACGATGCCATCCCTGACGGCCTCAGGCGGGAAACCGGGCACACGCAAACAATCGAGTGGCAGGGTCACGGATGATGTCACCAGCGCCTTGTCCGCGAGATTGCTCAGAATACACAGGCCGACCTTACAACCAGACAGCTCCTCTATCCTTGGCGCCACACCCTCGCAGATTGTATTCACGATGTTGGCGCCCATGGCGTCGCAAGTATCAACCGCAATGTGTGCCACGACGCTTAAGCTTCCACTCGCGAAAACGTGTTTAACGAACTCGATCGACCGGGCACCGCCGCCACGCTTTTGCAAATTAACTTGCAATGAATTCGCAATTTGCAGCAGTTCATCTTCAGCGGCCCGCAATTCTTCGATGACGCTATCCGGATCACATACATCGACAAGCTGTACCTGCCCAATCAGAAGTTGCTCACCGGAGTCCGCCTTAATACCGCCACCGTGTCGCATAAGGCGCGCGGCGCCGCTCAGCCCGGCGACGACAGAAGGCTCTTCGATAACCAGCGGCACAACATAGTTGCGATCGTTGACCAGGAAATTGGGCGCAACCGCCATCGGCATGCCAAACACACTGATAACGTTTTCGACCATCTTGTCCGCCACGTCGCGTGGCAACATGCCGCCGGTTTTCTTTAGTAACGAGAGCTCGTCCGGGTCGATGAATCCGCGCTCCGCGAGCACGTTCAGGCGCTCTGCTATGCCTTTCCTGAAAAAACCCGGTAACCGCGAGTCACTCATCTCTATTTATCACCAACGGTGAGACCGTCATCATCAATACTCAAACCCAAATCAACAAAATTCTTCGACGCTGCCTCACTTGTAAACCGGTCCATCGCATCTTTACTCAAGGCCAAAACCATTCCGACGTCACCACCGCCAGCGCCACAGGGCTTATATACCACACCACAGTCTGATGCCAGATCAAGCAGCGCCGCAAGTCCCTGATCACAGATGCCCAGGCTATCATCATCGCTGGAACGGAGAAGTATCTCCGTGTATGACCTGATTAATGACATGACTTCTGCGGCGTCGGCGTCAGCCCAGGCGCCGATGATCGCAGCACTGGCAGCGGCGAGGTCCTGTCGCTGCTTGCTGCTGCCTGTGTCGGCTGCGGCAAATTGCGACAGTTTTTGAGCCGTGCTGACCGAATGCCCACTCCACAAAACAGCGAATTCCAGATCGTCCCGCCACTTCATTGGGTACACCATCGCTGGACTTGTCATTTGATACTCAATCAAACCACCCGTGTAGGCCGCGGCTATGTCCGCACCGCTGCCTCGCCCATTCTGGAACTGGCGATGAGATTCAATCATGCGATCAACGTCAACCGTTCCCTGTTGCAGCCTGGCAATCGCGGCCGACAACGCCACAGTCAATGCCGCACTCCCGCCGAGGCCGAGTTTTTTATTGGTGGTGGTATCTGCTAAAGCCCGGGTATCCAGCACCAGGTCAACAGTTTTCGTTGGCGCCTGTATCACCGAGCCCCAGACTTCTTCAAGCAGCGAATAGTCGGGTCGATTTGTCTCGGCTGTCTGCCATGCGAATTCTCCTTTCGTATCGACCGTGAACCAATACGAGTCCTCTGCAAAACCCGGACTCGTGACTGAATGCTCGTCTGACTCACTTTCCTGAATTGCCACCCTCGCGCGCCGATTGATCGCCAAACACAGGGACGGAGCACCATCAAGGACGACGTATTCGCCGCAGAGCAAAATTTTGCCGGGGGCGGATGTGATTATTCGACTCACGGATTATCCAGCAGGCGCGCACCACCACCCAGAGACGACTCCATGGTATCGATCACACCGTCTGTCTCCTGCATTGCTTTGCTCACCCTTTCGGCGAATTCCGGCAAACAGACCGCTTTGACTTGTGGGCCGGCGTCAATGGTGAAAAATACCGGCACGCCATCCGCCTGTAGTTGCCGTACGGTTTCCATACAGGCCAACGTCGCTTTGTTCCAATAAACGACCGGCGGCCGTGATGCCCACATGACAGAGTGCATTTTCAGGCAGTTGTGTTCAGAGATCGCTGCCAGTGCCGAAAAATTGCGGTCTGCTACAGCCGATCGTGCGACCTCCAGGTCGTGATCCTGGTGCTCAAGCCAACTCGCGTAGAACGGCGATGTCTTCGAACTGAGATTCATCGCGTCGCCCGAACTGATGGGCTTTTCGCCTTTCGCCGTGATCGCCACAATTACCTGCATCGGCCACTCGCTTCCCTCAAGAATTGATGCGACGGCAATGTCCGGCACGCACTTTTCTTCGATCAACCGCAGCTCAACGAAACCACCATACAAAGAGCGTGCCGCAGAACCGGACGCCTGCCCGGCCGCTCTCGCAAGCGACAAGGTGTCTGTCTGCAATCCCGCAGCCCGGCTCGCCGCAACCACAAGAGCCGCGAACGAGGATGCTGATGAAGCCAGTCCGGCGGCGATCGGAAAGTTACAACTACTCTCAATTACCGCCGGCGATCGATTCGATCCAAGCAGGTTGTCGAGGCTTTGCGATACGCGTGGCAACATTCGCTCCGCAGGTTCGCCGTTAAGCTGCAAGCTGTCTGCGTCGATTCCATCATCGAACTCGACCGTCATTCGGGTCTCAAGTGAGTCCAGGGTAATCGACAGTGAGCCGACGGCCGGGACGTTGCCGGCGACATCTTGTTTGCCCCAGTACTTGATGAGCGCGATGTTTGGTTGTGCAACAGCTGAGGCACGCATGAGCAGTATCCTGTGTCCAATCTTCCCGAGACTTGCTCGATAGTGATGTGGGGCCGGATTATAGCCCAGACGCTGATATTCGACAGATCTGGCTGAACAAATCGGTGTACGCTACGACACCGGCTAATCCGCGGAGAATGCTTTCTTGCCAGGCACAGAACTCGAACCGTTCGATCGATACACCCGGCGCGTCAACGACGTGTTGGAGGAAACCTTACCAGCCGCTGCCGAAACGCCGCGTCGGCTGCATGAGGCAATGCGATATGCCGTATTGTCCGGCGGCAAGCGCCTGCGACCTCTGCTCGTATACGCCACAGGCGAATGCCTGGAAATAGATCCGCAGAAGCTTGACCCACTGGCTGCGGCGATTGAACTCATTCACGCATTTTCGCTTATCCATGACGACTTGCCAGCGATGGACGATGACGACCTGCGTCGCGGCAAGCCGACCGTGCATCGTGCGTTCGACGAAGCAACCGCTATCCTCGCCGCCGATGCGCTGCAGCCACTGGCATTTCAGGTTGTGGCATCAGCCGGTGGTTTATCGGATCGGGAAAAAGTATTCGCAATCAACATTACCGCTGCCGCTTGTGGGTCACTTGGCATGACCGGTGGGCAGTCCATCGATCTCGCGTCCGAAGGCAAAACAATTTCAAGTGACGCGCTGCAGGAAATGCATTCACTGAAAACCGGCGCGTTGTTTAGTGCTTGCGTAATGAGCACTTGTGAAATGTCAGCATCGATTAGCGACGATGAAAAAATGCGATTAAGTAATTTCGCCGACAAGATTGGCCTGGCCTTCCAGATCCGCGACGATATTCTCGATGTCGAAGGTGAAACAGGCGTTATCGGCAAGCCAGCAGGCGCAGACCAGCGCGCGGGTAAAGCAACCTGGCCGTCCGTTTTTGGACTGGACAAATCTCGCAAGCGCTGCCGTGAATTGCTCGACTCTGCACTGCAGGATATAGAGCCTTTCGGCGACGCCGGAATGCTGCTTCAGACCCTGGCCAGATATATTGTTGAACGAGTAATGTAGGCATGGCGTCTGCGCGAAAAATACTGCACGTAGACGAGGACGCATTCTATGCGTCGGTAGAACAACGAGATGATCCAGCGCTTCGAGGCAAGCCGCTTGTTGTCGGTGGTGGCACCATTCGCGGCGTCGTTGCCGCTGCAAGCTACGAGTCCCGAGCATTTGGAATTCGATCAGCCATGCCAATGCGAGAGGCGATGCGTCGTTGTCCGGACCTTAAGCGGGTGAGCCCACGAATGTCGCACTACAAAGCTGTGTCCGAGCAGATCTTCGACATATTCAGGGAATTCACTCCATTGGTTGAAGGTCTCTCACTGGATGAGGCGTTTCTCGATGTGAGCGACAGCCTGACAATCTTCGGCAACGAGGAACTCATTGCGGCGCAAATAAAGCAGCGCATCAAGGATGTAACAAAGCTAACGGCGTCCGTAGGCGTTGCGCCGAACAAGCTGGTTGCGAAAATCGCATCGGACCTGGACAAGCCGGATGGCCTGGTTGTTGTTTCAGCGGAAAATACAATTGCAACTCTGGACCCTCTGCCAGTGCAGGTGATTCCCGGTATCGGCCGGGAAACGCTAGTGAAACTTCGTCGAAAGAATATCGCGACCATTGCCGACCTGCGGCTTGCCACGACTCAGGCGCTTAATGAGGTGTTCGGTCGCTTTGCCCAGCGCACACGCGACAGGGCGTCGGGCATCGATAACCGACCGGTGATCGCATCGCGGGCCGACAAATCGATCAGCGCCGAGGAAACCTTCGAGCAGGATTTGCATATCCTTTCCGATTTGCATCGCGAGTTGCTGCGATTGACAGAGAGGACAACGCAGAGGCTTCGGACAAAGCAACTGGCGGCGGGTACGTTGCAGGTCAAGATACGGCGGGCAGATTTCACTACTTTTACGCGACAACGCACGTTACATCCGCCCAGCAACAACCTGGATACCTTGTATGAGGTCGCAAAGGATCTTTTGTCAGAGTGGTTGGCAGAGCATCCGGGCGCTCGCGTGCGCTTGTTGGGTGTCGGCGGCAGTGCGTTGGGAGGCTCGAATCAGCTGGATTTGTTCGCGCCAGCAACCGAATCCGGAGGCTCGAAGATCGACCAGACAGTCGATGATATTCGACAGCGCTTTGGTAATAAGTCCGTCAGTCGCGCCAGAAGCCTGAACCCCGACCAAATCAGGTAGACTCAAGGCCCTGATCAGAGCCGCAGGATACGCCGCACCCGATGTATACGAAATATTTCGGACTCAATGAAAAGCCGTTCCGGATAACGCCTGATCCACGTTACCTGTTTATGAGTGAGCGGCACAGCGAGGGGCTCGCTCACCTCGTTTATGGCGTTAAGGACAGCAGCGGTTTCATACAACTGACAGGCGAGGTTGGCACTGGCAAGACTACGCTGGTCCGAACGCTGCTTGCACGCATTCCCAAAGGCATCGACATTGCGTTGATCCTGAATCCGCAACTGTCCGCAGTCGAATTCCTTGCCGCCATATGCGAGGAACTCAATATTGCGCTGCCGGAGGACAGAGCCAGCGTAAAGGCCCTGGTTGATACATTGAATCGGCATTTACTGGCGTCTCATGCCGCGGGCAAACGCACTATTTTGCTGGTCGACGAAGCGCAGAATTTATCGACCGAAGTACTGGAGCAAATTCGGCTGCTGACAAATCTCGAAACCGCGAAACAAAAGTTGCTGCAGATCATCCTGATTGCACAGCCTGAGTTGCGTGAAAAATTATCGAAATCCAATTTGCGGCAGCTTGCACAAAGAGTAACAGGGCGTTATCACCTCGAGCCGCTGTCGAAAGAAGAGTCCATTCGATACATAGAGCACCGATTGAAAGTGGCGGGAGGTCTTGGCGATATTTTTGACGATGGCGCCAAACGAGAGGTGTTCAAGTTTTCCAAGGGCGTTCCGCGCCTGATCAATGTCGTCTGTGATCGCGCTTTGCTGGGCGCTTACGCCCAAGAAGTTCGCAAAGTAACCCCGCAGATAGTGCACAAGTCTGCCA
>PVMS01031559.1_pt1 | contig 10178 bp, 13 predicted proteins | sample 1853461 | NCBI WGS metagenome assembly PVMS01 (sample SAMN08582032, study PRJNA380276) | Marine sediment metagenome, whole genome shotgun sequencing project. | isolation source: ocean sediment barecode stripped | collected 2017
ATTACTGTTTTGTTATTCGCTTGAACAAATACAAACCTAAGTCCGGCAAATTATAGTTGTCGGGCTTAGGGTATAATTTTATCAAATTTGCCGCTAATGTATTACTGATTATTATAAACAATTCTTACTTTTGTACTTTAATTATTTCACTACTTCTAGTCTCCTGTTCCAAACTAAACTTATCTACAGAGCATAACAATAAATTATCGGTACTAACTTATACTGCGTCTACCAGGGGGTTTATGAGTAACTCGCATATTGTCCTGGGTGAAAAAGAGGCAATTTTAATCGACGCACAGTTTAATGTTGAAGATGCTCAAAATGTAGTAGATTTGATTCTTCAATCTGGCAGGAAACTGTCTAAAATTATTATTACACACCCTCATCCCGACCATTATTATGGCCTTGAAATTATAGGTGCCAAATTTAGGAATGCTGAAATAGTTGGCGGAATTCAGACTATAAATCATATCAAAAATAGCAGTAAGTACTGGAGCGATGATCCAAAGCTGTTTCGAAACCCTGAAAGATATCGAATCTTAAGTAGAGAAAGTATCAAGCTAGATCAAACAGAAATCATCTATAAGATTTATAAAGATAGTGAGAGTATTGAAAATACTGTTCTTTATATCCCGTATCTTAAGATATTGTTTATAAGTGATTTAGCCAGTAATAAAGTGCATATGTGGTTAGCAGAAGGCAATTCTACAAACTGGCTTAAACATCTAAATATTATAAAGTCTATAGGACCAGTTGAAAAAATATATCCTGGGCATGGTTCCTTTTCTGATTCGGGACTTATTTTTTGATGCGCAGAATTATATAATAAATTTTAATAAAATAGTGGATGATTCAAAAAGCAGGAAAGAAGCTACTGAGCATTTTGTGGATTTATATAAAAATTATAAAATGCCGGAAATACTTGAAGGCAGCATGATCGGTGTATTCAATGAATAAGCGGCATTGGAGATTAATTGTAATAATTAAGAATAAATAAACAGGAGATATTTCATATGTCTTTTTTAATATCTATTCGAAATGTTTTCATTATTTTATTTATAATCTTAGCCTTAACATATGAAGCTTTTGCAAAGTGTGAAGATCCTGCAAAACCAGGGGTTGACTGGGCGGGTTGCAATAAAGTAGGTTCATATCTAAAGGATAAAGACTTAAGAGATGCAAACCTGCAAGGAGCTAATCTTAGACAAGCAAATTTTGAAGGAGCAAACCTTTCCGGAGCTAATTTGAATGAGGCTATATTGCTCGGAGCTAATCTGGAAGGCGCAAATTTGGAGGGTGCAACAATTACTTCTGCATTTCTTACTAAAGCATTGGTTGCAGGAATCAAATTAAAGGGCGCGTCTTTAGATAATACATACTGGGTTAATGGGAAACAGTGTAAACCAGGTTCTACAGGAGAATGTAAATTTTAAATGAATTGGTTTACGCAACTTGATAATTAAAAATAAAATAGATTTATAGATTCAAAAAACGTTTGTAAATTAAAAAAGATTTTATTTAAAAAGCCTTGCTTCTGGATTTAATTTTATCTACAGTAGTTAGAAGCAGTAGCGCCTGTTCTTTTGATATATTGATATTGTCTGATAAATTGCTCAATTTTCTTTTATTCTTAACATATTTGTTAGATAAACTCTTAACAGTTTGATATAATTCTCTGTTTTTTCTCAATATACTTAAAATTTCTTTTTCTTCAGTATTAAGCTTGTTTTCAAGTTCTACACTTTCAGGACCTTTTCCATTTAGCAGCCAATCATAACTTACCCCATATCTGTGTTCTAGCGCTAAAAGTACGGGTTTCGAAGGTTTTGCCTTGCCAGTTTCCAGTTCTGACAGGTAGTTAGGTGAAATTCCAATTCTATCTGAAAAAGCCTGTTGAGTAAGAGAATGTTTTGATCTTATAATTTTAATTCTTTGTCCGGTATGCATTTTTAACCTCTTTTTTATAGTTTTATACCTATTCTTTTATGATGTTTCTCTTAGAAAAAAGTTTCAAGATTTTCAAATATTTTCATAAATTCTCAATAAAATACTAATTTATGCTTATTATTTGATTATTATGCTAATTTCAATATCCTTCTTATAACATTATTATAAATTAATAATTATTAAAATCAGATAAACTGAAATAAATTTTAGATATTAATTAGATAGTTATCTGAAATTAAATGCCAAAACCAAAGAAGATTTTTGTCCTAGATACTAATGTCATTCTTCATGACAGTACATGTCTGTATCAATTTCAGCAAAATGACGTAATTCTACCCGTTACCGTTTTAGAAGAGCTCGACAGGTTTAAAAAGGGTAGTGAAATATTAAATTACCATGCAAGGGAATTTGTAAGAATTCTGGATACTCTTAGCGCCGATAAGCTTCTCAACGGCGGCATAAAAATTGGTCCGAGATTGGGGAATTTGAAAATAAGGCTGGATCAGGAGTTTCATAAAGACCTGGTTCTTAACTTTTCGATAAATAAGCCGGATCACCATATTTTAAATATCGGATATCATATATCAAAAGAAAATCCACAAAGAGAAGTAATCCTTGTTACAAAAGATGTCAATCTTAGAATGAAGGCAAAATCTATTGGCCTGCTAGCAGAGGATTATAAAACTGACCATGTTAAGGATATAACTACTCTTCAAAAAGGCTATAGAACTATTGAGGATTTTCCTGAACAACTTATTGAAAAATTTTTTGAGAAGCCATATGAATTTGAATTAGATAAGTTTCCAGACTATAAGGAAATTCAGCCAAATGAGTATTTTATTTTAAGGAATAAGAAATCTTCTGTACTTGCTAAATATGATAAGTATGAAGAAAAAATAAAACGAATAGATAAAGTAACCGCTTATGGAATAACCCCTCGAAACGCTGAACAGACCTTCGCATTAGACGCACTGATGGACAATAACATAAGCCTTGTTTCAGTTTCAGGAAAAGCAGGTACTGGTAAAACATTGCTTGCCTTAGCGGCTGCGCTTGAAAAAAGAAAACATTACCGGCAGATATTTATGGCAAGACCGATTATTGCGCTTAGCAACAGGGATATTGGCTATTTGCCCGGAGATATAGAATCTAAGCTTTTCCCATATATGCAACCCTTATATGACAATTTATCTGTAATTCAGAACCAGTACTCTGAAACCGAGCAAAAATATAAACAGATAAAAAAATATTTAGAAGAGGAAAAGCTTGTAATTGCTCCACTTGCTTATATTAGAGGCAGAAGTCTTGTCAAGATATATTTCATAGTCGATGAAGCACAAAATCTTACCCCGCATGAGGTAAAAACAATCATCACGCGTGCCGGGGAAAATACAAAGATTGTTTTTACAGGCGATATTTTCCAGATTGACCACCCTTATCTAGATACTCAGTCCAATGGTCTCAGCTACTTAATAGAAAAAATGAAGGGACAAAACCTTTATGCCCATATTAACCTTGTAAAAGGTGAGAGGTCAGAGCTTGCAGATTTAGCAAGCAGTTTACTTTAATAAATTTTGCGCCCCCTATTTTTATTTTTTTTGCAATCAAACTTTAAAGTTGCTAGGTTATATATAAAAAATATGATTTTTCCAGGAGGCTTTATATGAATAAGTTAGTTATATCAGTATTTTCTATGATGTTTATTTCACTTAGCTTAATTGCTTTTGCAGGTGATGATCCGTCTATCCAGGGTAAACCAAGGGTAGAGTCACAAGAAGCTATGACAAGTCATATAGCGGGAAATACCTATGATGGAAAATATGTTATTTATGATGCTGTTGACGGAAAGCTTCTTAAATTGGATTTTAAAAGTCTGCACACAGGAATCGTAAAAAAAGGAGATTTTTATGTAAGCTGTGCCGATTTTGCAGACAATAAAGGCAACTTATATGATATAGATTTTTTGGTTGGCGAAAAAGATGAGCAATTTAGCGTAATTCAGGCACTGGTACATTCTGTGAATGGGAATAAGCGTAAATATGACGTTGAGAACTGATAAAGTTTTTTGCCCAAGTTTCTAATTTTGAATATTAGGCTTTATAAATAAGTTTATTTGCACAAGGCTCTCTTTTGTATTAAATATCTGGCTTATGTTCAAACTTTCCAAACTTACTTTTGAGTTCGATAAGCAAAATTCGGATTTAATTTCTGATTTTCTAACCGGGATAGGTTCTATAAGCGTAGCAGAGGATTTTATTGACGACAGCGTCTCGGAAATATGCGCATATTTCCCGAATTTCACAGACTTAAATGAGATCATTTATAAAATAAAAAGTTATGTAAATTTTCTTGAGTCTGAATATGGCGATATACATATTGGGTCATTCAGCATTGAAGAAATTGATGAGTCTAAATGGCAGGTCTGGAAGGACATTCTTAAAGCTGTAAAAGTTACAGATAAAATTGTAATAAGACCACCCTGGGAAAAATATGAAAGTGAAGATGAACAAATTGTTATAGAGATAAACCCTTCTATGGCATTTGGAACAGGTCATCATGAATCTACTCGTCTTTGTATCGAAGCCGCAGAGCAAATAATTTCAACTGACAGGGTAGACAGTGTTTTGGATGTGGGTTGCGGAAGCGGCATACTGTCAATAGTGGCTGCAAAACTTGGGGCAAAAAATGTTCTGGCATTCGATACTGATCCTATATCCATTGATGAATCGAACAAGAATATAGAAAGAAACGGAATAACAACAGGTATTACGACAAGGTGCTGTGAGATAAAAGACATTGAAGGGAGCTTTGATTTAATTTTAGCAAACGTATATGTAGAGCCGCTACTCAGTATGAGAGAAGCTATAAAATCCAGGTTAAACAAAGATGGGAAAGTAATATTATCCGGGTTTCAGGATTTCAGAGAAAAAGAAATTGTATCAGGTTTTGAAGAGGCGGGGTTTAGATTTATCAGTAAATATAATGATGGCGAGTGGGTCTGTGCAGTATTTAGCGCAGAATAAATTATCATTTCATTTTTAATAACCTCAAATATCCATTAATATTATTCAATGACCAACAAGCCGGATAATAATTCATTTTCTAATCTAAGATTCAAAATTCATGAAATAATTTTCGAAGCCGACACTCCTGCTGGAAAGATTTTTGATATAGTTCTAATTACTAGCATCGTGCTGAGTGTTATTTTGGTGATGCTTGATAGTGTAAGATCAATTCGGCAACAATTTGGTGAGCAGCTTTATCTGGCTGAATGGTTTTTTACTATTTTATTTACTATAGAGTATGTGCTGCGATTATATTCTATAGGAAACAGATTGAAATATGCGACCAGCTTTTTCGGGGTTGTTGATCTTCTTGCAATACTTCCAACATATCTGAGTCTGCTAATTGCTGGCTCTCAGTATTTCATGGTCGTTCGTTTGTTGAGAATTCTAAGGATATTCAGGGTATTAAAGCTTGCTAATTATGTTGGAGAATCTGCTCTTTTGGCTGAGGCGCTTATGGCGAGCAGAAGAAAGATATTTATATTTCTCCTTACAGTTTTAATATTAGTAACTATATTGGGCTCTTTGATGTTTCTGGTTGAAGGCGACCAAAACGGATTTTCCAGTATTCCTAAAAGTATTTACTGGGCAATTGTTACAATTACTACTGTTGGTTATGGTGATTTAGCTCCCTCTACAGATCTGGGAAAAGTAATAGCATCTGTGATTATGATTATGGGATATAGCATTATTGCAATACCTACCGGGATTGTAACAGTAGAGTTTGCCAATGCTTTTAAAAAGAATATATCCACTCAGGTTTGTCTGCACTGTAACTCAGAAGGGCATGACCAGGATGCAAAATACTGCAAGTTCTGCGCATCAGAGATAAACCCCAAAATATAAAATCTCTGGATATATTTGCTATTTAATTTTAGTTCTATTAAATCTTTTCGACTATCATAGCAATTCCCATTCCGCCGCCAATACATAGTGAGCACAGTCCAATTTTAGCCTCTTTCCGAAGCTTCATTTCATGCAGGAGTTTAACAAGTATGATTGTGCCTGAAGCTCCAATTGGATGACCAAGTGCTATAGCTCCACCATTTACATTTAACTTTTCTGCAGCAATTGGAAGATCACTCAGGCATGCAAGAGACTGTGCCGCAAATGCCTCGTTTAGTTCTATCAAATCAATATCATCAATTGAAAGACCTGCTTTTGAAAGAGCTTTTTGAATCGCAGGCACAGGCCCTATGCCCATAACCGAAGGGTCAACACCTGCAAGTCCGTAAGACCGGATGAATGCAAGAGGTTTTAAATCCAAATTTTTAGCTTTAGATTCTGAACAAACTATCATTGCAGCAGCCCCGTCATTTATACCTGAGGCACTTCCTGCTGTGACAGTACCGTCTTTTTTAAATACTGGTTTTAATTTGCTGAGTGAATCAATTGTCACGTCGGGTCTTGGGTGTTCGTCTGTTTTAAACTGCGTTGAGTCACCCTTTCTTTTAGGAATAGAAACCGGAACTATTTGATCGTCAAATTTTCCGTTTTCCTGAGCATGTTTTGTTTTAAGCTGACTATTATAGGCAAATTCATCCTGCTGCTCTCTTGAAATATTATATTGTTCAGCAAGATTCTCGGCTGTTATTCCCATATGATAATCACCGAAAACGTCCCAGAGGCCATCATAGACCATCCCATCTATTATCTCTTCAGAGGGCATTGCCATTTTGTAACCCCACCGGGCTTTTTTTAAGTAAAAGGGCGCCTGGCTCATATTTTCCATCCCACCAGCTACTATGCAGTCTGCATCTCCGGCTTTTATTGTCTGAGCGGCAAAAACAACAGACTGCAGACCAGAGCCGCATAATCTGTTCAGTGTCGTTGCCGGCGTTTCCACTCCAAGGCCTGAATTAATAGCAATTTGTCTGGACGGGTTCTGCCCAAGTCCTGCGCCAAGAATATTACCCATAATGCAGTCATCAACTTCTTTTGGGTCTAACTTCGAGCTCTTTATTATTTCTTTTACCACGGTTGTTCCTAAATCAACTGCGCTCGTATCTTTTAGTGTGCCGCCAAATGTGCCGATTGCAGTTCTCAAAGGTTTGCTTATTACAATTTTTTCCATTTTTTTATTTTCCTTTAAATTCAGCAGTTCTTTTTTCTAAATGCGCTGTCATTCCTTCCAACCTGTCTAAAGAATCAAAACACTCAACGCCCATTTTTAATTCCAAATCCAGTGCACCTGAGTGATTCATTTCTTGGCCTTTATTAATTGTTTCTTTTGCATATGCAATTGCAAGCGGGCCGTTATTTGATATTTTTTCAGCCATGCTGAGTACTTCGTCCATAAGTTCGTCCTGCTTTACGACTTTATCTACCAGGCCGATTTTCAAAGCTTCTTCAGCGCTAATCATATCTCCTGTAAAAATCAACTCCTTTACTTTGCCGATACCCATTAGCATAGAAGATCTTTTAGTACCTCCCCAACATGGAAATAGTCCAAGCTTTGTCTCTGGAAATCCAATTTTTACATTATCTGATGCGATTCTTATATCACAGGCAAGTGCAAGCTCACATCCGCCTCCAAGAGCGTAACCGTTTACAGCGGCAATTACAGGTATTTTTAGATTCTGTATCTTGTTGAAATTGTCGTGAGAAACATTGCAATAATTATGAAACTCTTCTTTGCTCATTTCCTTCATCTGTTTAATGTCAGCCCCGGCAACGAAGGCTTTAGAACCCGACCCTGTAATTATTAATACTCTGATATTCTTCTGTGGTAGTTCTTTATTTATAAAAGTTTTTAGCTCGGATACAGTTTCAAGATTAAGAACATTTAGAACCTTCTCTCGGGTTATCTTTAAGAGCCCAATCCTATCTTTGATCTCTTCATATAAAATGTTTTCGTACATGAGAACTCTCCTTACTTATTATATTCATAAAAACCGATACCCGATTTTCTTCCTAGATGACCCGCTCTTACCATTTGTCTTAGCGAGGGGGCAGCTCTGTATTTGCTATCTTTAAACTCTTCAAACAGAACATCTAAAATATCCAAAATTACATCCAGGCCTATTAAATCAATTAGCTCAAGAGGACCCATCGGATGATTAGTGCCCAGTTTCATGGCTTTATCGATGTCCTGAGCTGTTCCCATCCCCTCTTCCAGAGCAAAAACTGCTTCATTCAACATAGGCAGCAGGATTCTGTTTACGATAAACCCGGGTCTGTCTTTGGTAATAACGGGGTCTTTTCCAAGACTCAAAGTAAATTCTTTTGCCTTTTGCACAGTTTGGTCGCTTGTTGTAAGAGACTTTATGATTTCAACCAGTTTCATAACAGGGGCAGGGTTAAAAAAGTGGATTCCCACTACATTTTCGGGACGGTTTGTTATCATGGCAAGTTGGATTATTGGCAGTGTAGATGTATTGGATGCGATGATACAGTCTTTTTTTAGGATAGTATCCAGTTTTTCAAATAGCTGCTTTTTAATATTAATATTTTCTGAAACTGCTTCAATAACAAGATCACAATCACCAAGCTCATCTAGATTTGTAGAAGTTATTATTCTTGATACAATTTGTTGTTTAATTTTTTTTGTAATTTTATCTTTTTCAACCAGTCTCAAGAGGTTTTTTTCAATTCTGGAAACCGCTTTTGTAAGAAGTTCATCATTTAAATCAACTAGAACTACCCGGTACCCTGAAGCTGAAACCAGCTGTGCAATTCCTGATCCCATGGTTCCTGACCCGGCTATCCCTACTTTTCTAATTTTAGGTTTACTCATAGTTAAATAATCCCTTTTAATATTAATTCTGTCTGTGTTTTTATGTATGAATTTATGGAATAATTATCACGGAGAACCCAGCGTCTAAATGCCCACATTTGACCAATTACCATAATGTTATTTGCTACAAGTTTAGTCTTTCTGTGATTAATACTGACAGTTTTTTCTTTTATGCACTGCTTTAATATATCTTCAAAAATTGATGTTAATTCATTTTCTGCCACAAATATATATTTTCTTGCAGCTTTGCTTAAGGACTTGGTTTCCTGATAGAGAAGAAGCATGTAGTCCTGATTTTCATCTATTATTATAAAATAGTCAGAAATTGCATTTTTAAGGATTTCTATGCCCGTTTTTTCACTTACCACAGATTCTTTTAATTTATTGCTTACAGTGGTGTGTATATGATCACATACTAAAAAAAGTATATCTTCCTTTGTTCTAATATAATCGTAGAGTGCGCCCATGCTCATCCCAAACTCTCTTGCTATTTCACGAACAGTGGTCTGATGGAAACCTTTTCTAACAAATAGCTCAACCGCAGCATTCACAATTTCCCTGCGCCTTGTATCAACAAGGTCTTTATCTTTTATATTTGATTCAATAGTGTCTTGCATTTTCTATAAATCCCGGTAACAAAATCAGAATTCACTGAGTGTTTGTCTTGCAATAACAATTCTTTGAATTTCCGATGTGCCTTCATAAATCTCTGTTACTTTGGCATCTCTAAAATACCTTTCAACTGGGAAGTCAGTCGTATATCCATTGCCACCGTGGATTTGAATTGCCTTTGTTGTTACCCACATAGCGGTTTCGGCAGCAAAGAGCTTTGCCATAGCAGATTGCTTGGTATATTTAAGTCCCTTGTTTAAAAGGGAAGCAGCTTGCCATGTAAGCAGTCTTGCAGCTTCTACTCTTGTAGACATATCTGCAAGCATAAACTGTATTCCCTGAAAATTAGAAATACTGTCACCAAAAGCTTTTCTTTCTTTAGCATATAATACCGATGCTTCAAGTGCTGCCCTTGCTATTCCGACTGCCTGGGCGGCAACGCCGATTCTCCCGCCATCAAGCGTTTTCATGGCTATTTTAAAACCTTCACCCTCACTTCCCAACAAATTTTCAGCAGGAATTTTACAATTATCAAAAATTATCTGTGTAGTACTGGACGCTTTTATTCCTAGTTTGTGTTCGGATTTCCCTATTTCGATCCCTTCAGAATCTAAGTCAACAATAAAAGCGGATATTCCTCTGCTTTTTGATTTTTTTATCTGTGGAAACAAAAACTATGGCTACATCTGCTTCAGAACCATTTGTTATCCAGGACTTTAACCCATTAATTATGTAATATTTTCCTTCCTTAACCGCTGTTGTTTTTATGCTTGTAGCATCTGATCCGGCTTCGGGTTCACTTATAGCAAAACAGCCAA
>PVMS01044858.1_pt1 | contig 10178 bp, 6 predicted proteins | sample 1853461 | NCBI WGS metagenome assembly PVMS01 (sample SAMN08582032, study PRJNA380276) | Marine sediment metagenome, whole genome shotgun sequencing project. | isolation source: ocean sediment barecode stripped | collected 2017
GCCGACCTCGTCGTCGTGGAGACGATGTCCGACATCCAGGAGGCGCGCGCCGCCGCCGTGGCTGTGAGGGAGGCGTCCCTGCCGCTCGTCGTCACCATGCCCTTCGAAGAAGACGGGCGCACGGTCCTCGGCACCCCCCCGGAAGCGGCGACGGCCGCGGGCGCCGCCCTCGGCGCGGTCATGGTCGGGGCAAACTGCAGTCTCGGGCCGGAAGAGCTCCTCCCGATCGCCGCCGCCCTCATCCGCGAGAGCCGCGTGCCGGTCCTGATTCAGCCGAATGCCGGCCTGCCCCGCCTCGAGGGGACGAAGACCGTCTTCCCCACCGGACCGGAGGAGTTTGCCTCCCAGGCGAGGCGTTTTCTCGAACTCGGCGTCCGGGGCGTCGGCGGGTGCTGCGGCACCACGCCCAATCACATCCGGGCCCTCGCGCAGACCGTCAGGGAGCGGCGTCCGGCGCCCATCCGGGAGCGGGAGGGCACCGTCTTCGCCAGCCGCACCCGGGCCGTCTGGTGCGGTCCGGGATGGCCGCTGCGCACCGTCGGCGAGAGAATCAACCCCACGGGGAAGAAGAAGCTGAGCGCCGAACTCGCCGCCGGAGAAACAGGCAAGGTCCGCGAGGAGGCGCTCGGCCAGGCGGAGGCGGGGGCCGACCTCCTCGACGTCAACGTCGGCGTGGCGGGACTCAACGAAGTCGAGCAGCTGCCGCGGATCGTCCGCCTCGTCCAGAACATCGTCGACTGCCCCCTCGTTCTCGACTCGGCCGACCCCGCCGCCCTCGAGGCGGCGATCAGGGTGACCCCGGGGAAACCTCTCCTCAATTCGGTGAGCGGCAAGAAGGAGAGCCTGGAAAAAGTCATCCCCCTGGCGATCCGGTACGGCGCGGCGGTCCTCGGGCTCCCCGTCGACAAGTCCGGCGTCCCTCACACCGCCGCCGAGCGGGTGGCGATAGTGAAGCGCATCTTGCGGGTGGCGGAGGAGTTCGGCCTCGACCGCCGGGACCTGGTGATCGACGGGCTGACCCTCTCCGTCGGCGCCGATCCGCGCCAGCCCGCCGAGATTCTCCTCGCCCTCCGCCGCATAAGGGAAGAGCTGGGACTGACGACGATCCTCGGCGTGAGCAACGTCTCCTTCGGCCTCCCGTCGCGACCGGTCATGAACGCGGCTTTCCTTTCGATGGCCGCCGCCGCGGGTCTCGACATGGCGATCATCAACCCCTACGACGACATCATGACGGGAAGTCTCCGGTCCGCCGACGCCCTCCTCGGGCGGGACCGCGGGTCGAAGAACTACATCGCCGCCTACGGCAAAGAGAGGGCGACGGCCGCCCCCCCCGCCCGCTCGCTGACGGTGGAGGAGGAGATAGGCGCCGCCGTCATCGCCGGCGACGCCGAGGCGATCGTTCCCCTCGTCGGCAAGGCCCTCGACGGGGGAATGGATCCGATGGCGATCAGCAGCGACCTGCTCATACCGGCCCTCGAGGAAGTCGGCGACCGTTTCGGCCGCAAGGTCTTCTTTCTCCCCCAGGTCATCGGGGCCGCCGAGGCAGCCAAGGCGGCCTTCGGACTGCTGAAGAAGCGGTTCCCTCATGAGAAGGGACCGGAGAGGGAGGTCTTCCTGATAGCCACCGTCGAGGGGGACATTCACGACATCGGGAAGAACATCGCCTCGACACTGCTGGAAAACCACGGCTTCCGGATCGTGAACCTCGGGACCAACGTCAGTCCGGGAAAGATCCTCGCGGCCGCCCGGAAGCACCGCCCCCGCATCATCGGCCTCTCGGCCCTCATGACCACCACCCTCCCGGCGATGGAAGCGACGATCGCGGCGCTGAGGGAGGCGGGCATCGATGCCCCGGTCATCGTCGGCGGAGCGGTCGTCACCGAAGACTATGCCCGCCGCATCGGCGCCGCCGGGTATGCCGCCGACGCCCTCGCCGGTATCCGCGTCACCAAGGAGCTGTTAAAAAGCTAGGGTGCAGTCAGGAGGCCGGCGTTTTCCTCCGTCAACCACGCTCCGCGCCCGACCCACCTATGTGCGGCCCTCGGCTCGCGGCATGAACTCGCCCCTGCGGGGCTCAGACAGCATGCCGCGTCCCTGCACGCCGCGGTCCACCCAGGCGGGGCCCCGGTCGCTCCGCTATGTTGACTCCGCAAGGAGATGGGGTCAGGCACTCATTATTCATTATTTGCGTTATTGGCTGAGTGTGTCACACGAAGAACACCATCGCTTGAAGATAACGCAAATACAAATAATGAATAATGAGTGCCTGACCCCCAAAAAAAACAACCCCGGCCGAAAATCTCGGCCGGGGTACGTTATTTTCTGTTTGCTTACAGTGTTTCCTGGGACTTCATGACATTGGCAGCCTGAGGACCCTTGGGACCGTCAGTCACTTCGAACTCCACGTCCTGCCCATCTGCCAGAGACTTGAACCCGCTCTCCTGAATAGCGGAGTAGTGCACGAACACGTCGGATCCGTCTTCTTTCTGTATGAAACCCCAGCCCTTTTTCTCATCGAACCATTTTACTTTGCCGGACATCTTCATAAGAACATCGGTACCTCCTTTTCGCAGTCTGGGCACGGACACTACTGTAGAGTAGGAATTATTCTGTTAGTTACCATTTTGTTTACTTGTTTACACCATGCTTGTCAAGGGGAAATCGCCTTACTTTATAATAACTTGAGTAATTTAGTCGATAATACAGCCTTGACCGCGGATGTTGGCGGCGCTATAGTCGCGACATGACCTGCATCTGGAAAACAGCCCCATGGCGAGACGGTCGACGGAGAGGTCGCGCGACCTTCCTCTTTATGCCGGTGGCTCTCCCGTGGCCGGCCGACCCTTCGTAGCACCCGCGGCCGCCCGGGGCAGCCGCCATTACGCGACACATATTCCATGCGGAAATCCGTCCAGTCTAAAAGGAGCCCGACAATGATTATCGTCATGCGCGCGGGAGCGCCCAAGAAAGAACTCAAGGAAGTCCTTCAGAAGATAAGGAAACTGGGGTACAAAACCCACATCATTCACGGTGTCGAGCGCGACGTCATCGGCGCCGTCGGCGACGAGCGGGGGAAGGCGCGCCTCCAGTCGCTCGAGTCCCTCGCCGGGGTCGAGAAAGTCGTCCCCATTCTCAAGCCCTTCAAGCTCGCCAGCCTGGAGATACATCCCGAACCGACGGTTGTCACGACGGGAAAGATCACGGTGGGAGGGCCGAACTTCACCGTCATCGCCGGCCCCTGCTCGGTGGAGAGCCGGGAGCAGATCTTCGAGACCGCGGCCGCCGTCAAAAAGGCGGGCGCCTCCATCCTGCGCGGAGGCGCCTACAAGCCCCGCACCTCGCCCTACAGTTTTCAGGGCCTCGAGGAGGAGGGGCTGCGGTTCCTGGCCGAGGCGGGGAAAGAGTACGGCCTGCCGGTGGTCACCGAGATCGTGAATCCGATGGACTCCGAGCTCGTCTACCAGTACAGCGACGTCATCCAGGTCGGCGCCCGGAACGTCCAGAATTTCGCCCTCCTGAAGATCCTCGGCCAGATCGACAAACCGATCCTCCTCAAGCGGGGGATGATGACGACGATCGAGGAGTTCCTCATGTCGGCGGAGTACATCCTCTCCGAGGGAAACAGTGACGTCATTCTCTGCGAACGGGGGATCAGGACCTTCGAGCGGGCGACGCGAAACACCCTCGACCTCTCGGCGGTGCCGGTCATCAAGAGCCAGAGCCACCTTCCCGTCATCGTCGACCCGAGTCACGCCGTGGGGCACTGGCAGTACGTGCTCCCGCTCTCCAAGGCCGCCGCCGCCGTGGGAGCCGACGGCCTCATGATCGAGGTGCACACCCATCCCGAGGATGCCTTCTCCGACGGGCTGCAGTCGCTGAAACCGGAGAAGTTCAGCGAACTCATGAGGGAGATCCGCCCCTTCGTCCGCGCCACCGGCCGGAAACTCTAGCCCGCATTTTTCACGGGATCTTTTGGTCCCTGGCTGCGTTGCGCCGTCGTTCCCTTGTGCGGCGTAAAGTACTACGCCTCCGCGGTCACTTCCGGCGACGCCTTGCCAGGAACCAAAATCTCTCCGTGAAAAAACAGTCTGCTTTCCATCTCAAAACAGACAAGTCTTTCATGTTCGACGGCTACAACTTTCATCGAATAAAGTGTGAAATATGCGGGATAGCCCGAGGCTAGGCGGCGGGGGTACTCTTCAGGAACGAAGGTCGACGGCGAGTTCCTTCTTCAGGGAGCGGACGATACGGTCCCTGACCCGGGAGATTTCCTTCTCCGTCAAGGACCGGTCGGTCGCCTGGAAGACGAGGGTGTAGGCGAGGCTCTTGCGCCCCTCCCCGACCTGGTCGCCGCGGTAGAGATCGAAGAGGCGCAGGTCGGTGAGCAGCGGTCCGGCCGCCTGGCGGAGGACCTCTTCAAGGCGCGAGGAGGAGACGTCTTCCGGACACTCCAGCGCCAGATCCTGGGTGAGAGCGGGAAACCGTGACAACCGGCGGTGGACGTGGGTGCCCTTCCCCGAGAGAAGGGGCTCCAGCTCGAACTCACCGAGAACGACCCGCCCTTCCGGCAGGTCGAAAAGGTCCTTGAGGGTCGGTTCGAGCTCGCCGAAGTGCCCCAGGAGCGTTCCGTTCACCGTCACCGACGCGGCGCGGCCCTTCTGGTAGGGAGGGCGGTCGACGGGCTCGAACTCCACCTTTTCCAGGCCCATCCTCCCGGCGAGGGTTTCGATCATCCCCTTCAGATGAAAGAATTCAAAGGGCCCCGGGGAACCGTCCCCCCACCAGGGCATACCTTGCGGACCGCTCATGAGAATTCCCATGAGACGGGGCTCATCGGGGAGTTCGCCGGCCCCGGGGTGGTACACCCGGGCCACCTCGAAAATCGCCACGCGGTCGGTGAAGCGGAGGTTCATCTGCAGGGTTTCGAGGAGGCTGGGGAGGAGGTGGCGCCGCAGGTGGGTGCGGTCGGCGCTCATCGGGTTGGCGAGCTTCAGGAACGTCTCGTCGGCGGCGGAGAGGCCGAGACTGACAGAGAGGGCCGGATTCGACAGGGAATAGGTGATCACCTCCGAGAGCCCGCAGGCCACCAAGGTGTCCCGGACCCGGTCTTCGGCCTCGAGTCGCGGCGACGGCATCGGGGGATCGAACCCGCCCGGCATCGGTGCCGACGGGATCCGGTCGTAGCCGGTGATCCGGGCCGCCTCTTCGACGAGGTCGGCGGTGATGGCGATGTCGAGGCGGTAGGGGGGGATTCGCACCTGGAGACGATCCCCCTCCCGCTCGACCCCGAAGCCGAGATCGGTGTAGATTTTCTCCATATCCGCGGCGGACACCTCGACGCCGAGGAGGCGCTCCACCTGTCCGGCCTCGATGGCGAGGCTCACTTCCTCCTGGGGGCGGGGACAGGCGTCGGCGACGCCCTTCGCCACCGTGCCGCCGACATGGCGGCGCATGAGATCGGCGGCCCCTCTCGCCGCTGCCGGCGACCCGGCGGGCGGCACACCCCGTCCGAAGCGGAGGGAGGCCTCGCTGTACAGGCGGTGGTGGGCGGCGGTGCGGCGGACGCTGGTGCGGTCGAAGCCGGCCGACTCGATCAGGACCGTCGTCGTCCCGTCGTGAACCTCCGTCTCTTTTCCGCCCATGACACCGGCCACCGCCACCGGCCCGCGGCCGTCACAGATCAGGAGATCGTCGGCGGTGCAGGCGCGCTCGGTCCCGTCGAGGGTGACGATCTTCTCCCCTTCCCGGGCGGTGCGCACGACGATCGACCGCCGCGCCCCCTCTCCTTCCCCCCGGAGCAGGTCGTAATCGAAGGCGTGGAGCGGCTGTCCCGTCTCCCACATGACGTAGTTGGTGATGTCGACGATGTTGTTTATCGGGCGGATCCCGGCGAGACGAAGACGGTGCCGCATCCAGAAGGGAGAGGGGCCGACCTCGACGCCGGTCACGACGGCGGCGGTATAGCGCGGACAGCGGTCGGCGTCGTCGATCGCGACGGTGACGAGGTCGTCCACGGGGCTCCCCTCCTCGACGAATTCGACGGGACGCTCTTTGAGGCGGCCGGCGCCGAGGGCGTGCACCTCCCGGGCCACCCCCGCCAGGGAGAGGCAGTAGGAGAGGTTGGGGGTGAGATCCATGGTCACGACGGTGTCGCCGAGGTACTCCCGCAGGGGCGTCCCGACGGGCGCGTCATCGGGGAGGATCATGATCCCCCCGTGCTCCTCCGAGAGGCCGAGCTCCCTCTCCGAGCAGACCATCCCCTCGGATCTGACGCCGCGGATCTTCGCCGGCTTCAGCTTGATCATCCCGTCGCCTCCCTTGCCGTCGCGGAGTTTCGCGCCGACGAGAGCGACCGGTACCTTGACCCCGGCCATGCCGACGGTGATGTTCGGCGCCCCCGTCACCATCTCCAGGGGATCGCCGCCGAAATTCACGGTGACGAGGGTCAGCTTGTCGGCATCGGGGTGGCGCCGGACACCGGTGACCTCGCCGACGAGGATCTTTTCGCGATCCCAGTCACCGCCGACCTCGGTGACGTCTTCGACCTCGAGGCCGGCGAAGGTCAGCCTCTCGGCGAGTTCGGCGACGGGCACCTCGATGGTGACGAAGTCCTCGAGCCACTTCAACGGCACTTTCATGAATTAACCTTTCAGGCTGCAGTCGGCTTCCGCGCTATGAAAATTGCGAGAGAAAACGCAGGTCGTTGCTGTAGAGGTAACGGATGTCGTCGACGCGGTGAATGAGCATGGCGATCCGCTCCGGCCCCATTCCAAAGGCCAGCCCCGAAAAAACGTCCGGGTCGTACCCGCCGTTCTCGAGGACGGTTGGGTGCACCATCCCGGCCCCGCCGATTTCGAGCCACCCCGTCCCCTTGCAGATGCGGCATCCCTTCCCGTCACAGAGGATGCAGTCCATGTCGAACTCCACACTCGGTTCGGTGAAGGGGAAGTAGCTTCCGCGCAGCCGTATCCGCCGATCCCGGCCGAACATCTGCCGGGCGAAGGTTTCGAGCACTCCCTTGAGGTGGGCCAGGGTGATGTCGGGACCCACCGCCAGCCCCTCGACCTGGAAGAACATGAACTCGGAGCGGGCCGACACCGCCTCGTAGCGGTAGACGCGGCCGGGGAGAACGACCCGGATCGGCCGCGGGGCCGCCGGCTTCATGGCGTGGATCTGCCCGGGCGAGGTGTGGGTGCGAAGAAGGACATTTTCGGTGAGGTAGAAGGTGTCCCACATGTCCCGGGCGGGGTGGTGAGGCGGCATGTTGAGGAGTTCGAAGTTGTAGCTGTCGCTCTCCACCTCCGGGCTCTCGAGTATTTCGAAACCCATGCCGTGGAAGATCCGGCAGATCTTCCGCAGCGTGAGGGTGGTGAGATGCAGGCGGCCCGGGGAGGGGGGCGATCCCGGCAGGGTGACGTCGACCCGCTCGGAGCTGACGGCCTCCCTCGTCGCGGCGGCGTCAAAGTGCGCCTTCTTCTCCCCGTACGCCTTCCGGAGGCTCTCCTTGAGGCGGTTGATCTCCTGGCCGATGCGGGGGCGGTCCTCGGCGGGAACGTCCCGGAGGCGCGACAGGAGGGTGCTCAACTCCCCGCGGCGGCTGAGCCAGGTCAGTCTCCAGCCCTCGAGAGCCTCGCTGCCGGCCACGAGCCCGAGTTCGTGAAGGGCCTTGCCCGATATTTCGCTGATTTCTCTTTCCATGTCTCGAAATCCAATCTCCAGTGAACCTTTTTAACTACCATACTTTGGCCGACCCTTCAACAGAAAAGGACGGGTCCTCCCCTTGACGGGGCAGGATGGGGCGTTTATAGTGCGTCTTCTCGCACGATCGCACACGCTCGAAAAGGAAGGGAATCTCATGGAAGACAAGAAAAAAGACGCCGCCGGAGGCGGCATCGAGCCGACACAGCTGACGGGGAAGAGCCGTTTCACCTTTGCCTGCCACCAGGGGCTGTCCTGTTTCACCACCTGCTGCCACGGCATGGATATCATCCTCGCCCCCTACGACATCCTGCGGCTGAAGAAGAAGCTCTCCCTGACTTCAGGCGAGTTTCTCGCCCGCCACACCGTCAATACCACCCACGAGGAATCCGGCCTGCCCCTCGTCCTCCTGAAAATGGGGGAGGAGGAGAGACACCCCTGCCCCTTTCTCACCGAATCGGGGTGCTCCGTCTATGAGGACCGGCCGTCGATCTGCCGCTACTACCCGATCGGCCTGGCGACCCTGCGGGTCGAGAAGGAGGAGGACAAGAAGAAGGGGACGGCGGAGGAACGCTTCTATTTTCTCGTCCGCGAAGATCACTGCCTCGGCCACGGCGAGACGAAGGAGTGGACCGTCGACGAGTGGCGGGAGGACCAGGGGGCGAGCCGTGACGACGAAATCAACCACGACTGGCAGAGCGCCTTCCTCAGCCGAGCCCTGCCCGGGCAGCAGCGGGTCGACCCCAAGCGGCAGTCCCTCTTCCACCTGACCTGCTACGACCTCGACAATTTCCGGAAGTTTGTTTTCGACAGCGCCTTCCTCGAGAACTTCGAGGTCGATCGGTCGACGGTGGAGAAGATCCGCACCGACGACGACGAGCTCCTGCGCTTCGCCCTGCGGTACATGAAGTTCTTCATGATGATGGAGCAGACGATGAAGCCCCGGGAGGGGGCGGTGGAGAGCTGGCAGGCGAAACAGCAGGAGATCCTGGGCCAGGCCGAAGTCGACTAGGGGGTCAGGCCCTGACGTATGACGGCTTATGACCCTGGGAATACTCGCCGGCGTCTCCGACCGTCATACGTCAGGGCCTGACCCCCCGGACTCCTTCAGTTGTCTTTTCTTCCGGAGGGCTCTCCCGTCATGTCCCCCAGGTCGAAGCCTGCCTCAGCGGATTCCTTCTTGTACTTCGCGATGGCGGCCTCACGGACCTCCGCCATCATATCGTCTCTGGCGGTCTCCAGCCGTTCGATGGAGCAGTGCAGGTGGACCGCTACGTCTTCGAGGGGGTGCTTGTCCTGAAAATGGGCCTCGGCGATCGCCATCTTGAGGTAGTCGTCGATGATGACCCGGCGCATCTCCGGATCGACCACCTCCAACCCGGCGCAGGCGTCGTCGAATTTCAGTCCGCCGGCGAGTCCGTCGTGGATAATCTTGAAGCCGGCACGGTGAATGCGGCTCTCCTCGTCGGTGAACTCACCGGCCTGGCGTCCATCTGAGCTGTCGTTCTTAGACATCGAATCTCCTTCGTGACAAAGAGTCATTCCATCGCGGTTCAGGTTCTGTGAGGAAACAACTGTAAAGAAAAAGGCGGGAAATAACCAGTGCCGCCGACTGCCGGGGGCAACCGTCTCCCTTGGACAGCCTTTCCTCCTCCCTGATATACTCTCGCGCAAGGAACCGCCCCCGCCGGAAAAAACCGGCCTGGCGGCGCTGACTGTCAAATGAAAACAACAGGTTCTATCAAAATTCGGCTTCTGGTCACCTCGGTGGCCGTTCTTGCGCTGGCGCTCTCCTTCAGCGCCGCCCTGCAGGTCGACTACTTCACGAAGCTCTATGTCGAGTCGCAGGTATCCTTTTTCAGTCTCCTCGGCGAGGACATAAAGAGGAACATCGAAAGCGCCCTGCGCTTCGGCAAGCCGATTCACAAGCTTCGGGGAGTAGAGAAGATCCTCGCGAAACCGACGAAGCACAGCCGGGACCTGGAGAACATCACCATCTCTCTCCCCGGCGGGGAAGTCCTCTACTACCTGGTAGAGGCCGACATTCCTCCCGATCTCGAAGAGAAGATAGCCGCCGCCCTTGCCGGGAAAGCGGAGGCCGCCACGCGGACGAGGGCGCTCACCCTCAATTCCATCATCCACCGGGGCATCTATCACGTTCTGCTCCCCGTCGTCCGGGACGGCGAGGTCGTTGCGAGAATAGACCTCTCTTTCCCCGAGAGCGCCCTGCGCCTCAAAATCGATCCCATCCTCAAGTGGAACCTGACCCTCGTCCTTATCCTGGCGGCCACCGCCGCCCTTCTGCTGACCCTGCTCTTCAAACTCTTTCTCGATCTGGCGCTGCCCTTCAGACAGCTCCGCTTCCGGATCTACCTGATGCTCATCGTCGTCATCGGCGGGACGCAGGCCGCCAGCGCCGTCATGACGACTTCCACCTTCGAGAAAACCTACGTCGAAGCGACGAAGGCGACGGTCTTCAC
>PVMS01017574.1_pt1 | contig 10177 bp, 11 predicted proteins | sample 1853461 | NCBI WGS metagenome assembly PVMS01 (sample SAMN08582032, study PRJNA380276) | Marine sediment metagenome, whole genome shotgun sequencing project. | isolation source: ocean sediment barecode stripped | collected 2017
AGATTAGCTTCAGCTATAACTAAATATATAGTCGATAATCAAATTGTGTATTTAAAATAGTGATACTTTTTAGTCTGGTTCATCTAAATTATATGAGATAATGATTGTCTATAATGATTTGTCAAATTATTATATGGGGATTAAAGAATTATTTACTTTATACACCTTTGAAAAGAGGGGGGGGGGCTATTTCTTCGTCAAATATATCTTTTAATGAGGTTAGGTGCAAAACCCCCTGTAATAAGGACAAGAGAAAACGACATATTTATTTTTCATAAGAAAGAAGTGGTTTTATTAGATCTTTTACTAACAGGTGTATTCGAAGAAAAACAAACAGAGATTTTAAAAAAAATGACTCCTGTCGGTGGAGTATTTATAGACATTGGCGCTAATATCGGATATTATTCCCTTTGTGCTGCGCGTTGGGTAGGACACCGTGGAAAAGTATATAGTTTTGAACCTATACCTTCTACACTAAAAAGGTTAGAATCAAATATTGAACTTAATAAAAGATCAAATGTTTTTATTTATTCTTGGGCGTGTTCTTCCATAAATGGAGAAAGGAAAATGGTAACTGGAAAGGATTCTGGTTGGTCGAGACTCGAATATTGTGATGAAGGTGATACTTTAGTAAAGGTAATTACACTCGATACTTTTGTTGAATCAATTAAATTGTCAAGAATTGATGTCATAAAAATTGATACAGAGGGTGCCGATTTTGAAGTACTAAAAGGTGCTAAAAAAGTCGATTAATAAATTCAGACCCGTCATATTAATTGAAGTAGAACACATCCAAAAATACGGAAACGCAAAGAGAGAAGTAATTGAATTCTTTTCTGATATAGACTACATTATTCAATTAGTAAGCGGTGTCCACTCAAGTGATATGATCTGTTTGCCAAGAGAGAAAAAATAATTTTGTCTTAGAGTTAAAAAATAAAATAATTTGTTTAAATCAAGTCATAATTGTATCATCTTTAAATATTTTTGTGTCCCATATTAGTTGAATCAACAATTCAAGCCATCCTTTTTAGGGGTGGTAGTTGACTAGAGATTAAATGAAGAGTAGAATTAAAAATCTTTTAAAAAAAATAGTCAAAGGTTATTTAAGAGATATTTATTGGGATATCTATGGTAAGACAATTAGAAACCCTGAATGTATAAGAGAGCCTGAATCGTTTGTCTTTGTATGTAAAGGAAATATTTGTAGGAGCCCCTTTGCCCATTATATGGCTCAAAAAATAATCAGTAATGGAGTAAAGTGTAATATCAAGTTCGATTCTGCTGGATTGGAGGTTAAAGAGCCCAAAAGTTCACCTGAAAACGCGGTTCTCGCTGCATTGGACTATGGTTTGGATCTCAAATCTCATAGATCCAGAATATTAGTCCGTAAGATGTTTGAATCTTCTGATATGATCATAGCCATGGAGACATGGCACTTTCAGACCTTGAAGCGAATATTCCCTGAAAACATGGATAAGATTTTTTTACTTCCGTTGTTTGAGAACAACAAATATGCTAAAATCAAAGGTTTTTATCGATATAATATTCGGGATCCATACGGGAAGAGTCTAAATGAGTTTCATGTCTGTTTCCGAAGGATTGAAAGGTGTATTAAAGCTCTGTTTAAAAAGCTTTAAGGAAGGAAATTTAATTAGCCGCATATTCCCACGGGCAGATTTAGGCCTTATTAACGGAGTTGAGCTAAGAAGGAAATAATGAGAGACTTCATAACACGAAGACAATTTCTCACATACTCCGTTCGCGCTTTCACGACTGCAACGTTAGTTGGGCTTATGCCAGATTACGCTGCTTGTCAGAATAAGGTGAATTTTGCCCCAGGGCATAAAACAAAAGTTTGTATCATAAAAAGCTCGCGGATCTGGAAGGATAACTCCATAAACCAGGGGCAAGTTAGATCTATGCTCGACACCGGAATCAAAGTATTATCCGGTTTTGACGATCTTGTGAAAGCCTGGAAAACGTTTTTTTCTGTGAACGACACCATAGCCTTTAAAGTGAATCCAATTGCGCGGCAAACAGGTTCGACAAGGCCTGAGGCATGCTATGCACTTGCGGAGACGATTCACGAAAATGCTAATGTTCCCTATGATAAGTTTATCATATTTGACGTCAGTAAAAATGATCTTATTGGTGCAGGATATGAAATAACGCAAGAAAAAGGAAAGGTGCAGGTATATTCAAGTATAGATTACTCAGGTATTATTTCCCAAGGAGGGGTGAAGGCCCAAATCAGCCGTATTATAACAGATCAATGTACTGCGTTGGTAAATATGCCGCTACTCAAAACACACAAGTCAGCCGGTATCTCTGTGGCACTTAAAAACCATTACGGTTCCATCCCTAAACACGTGGTCCGCGACGATGTTTATAGGTATCATATGGATCAGTTTAAAAATTTGGTATATCTGAATCTAATGCCGCCGATTTATGACAAAACCAGGCTCATCGTTGTCGATGGCCTTGTTTCCCAGTATAATCGGGGGCCTGGTGGAGATCCACGTTATCAATGGAAATTTAATGGAATTGTTATGGGTACTGATCCGGTGGCGGTTGATTCAGTGTGCTTGAAAGTTATCAATAAGAAAAGGGCTGAAAATTCCTTGAATCCGCTTGTTTTGCCCTATCTGGACTGGGCCAGGCAGGAAGGTTTGGGAATGAACCGACCGGAAAATATTATGATATATGAAAAAGTTGTATGACTATTTGAGGTCTGTGGAGGTGAAGAGGTGGCTCCCAAGAAATTTTTTTTACAATTCACCATAGCTATCTTCCTTATTTTTTTTCCTCTCATATCTGCCCGATCCGAAAATACTGCAGACAAATGCTTGACCAATAACAATGAGATTTTATCCATGTTGCCGGGAAGAATCGGAGGTTATGAGAAAGTTGCCACATTAAAAGCGTTTTCGCCCATTAACCTTTTCGATTATGTGAATGGAAACGCTCCCTATTACTTTGATCATGGTTTTTCCTGTCTTGGTGTCCAGGAATACCGGAAATACAAAAAGGCGCTGCTCCTGGAACTGTATCAATTTACGAGCCGAAATAGAGCCCGCCAAATATGTTTGGATGAAACAGCTGACAATAAAAACAAATTGGATATTGGCGAAGACGGTTCATGCGAAAATTGCTACATTGCTTTCTATTTGAAAAATTATTTCACGAAAATTATTTGCTTCGATGAATGGCAGGGAAATAGAGCCGAAAGCGAAGGACAACATAATACTTCAATGAGTCGTTTAGTCGAGTTAGCCAAATCACTTGAAAAGGTATTAACTGAAAGGACAGGGAAAAATTTGGTTTCCAATAAAAAAGAAATAATTGTCAGAAAAGAATTATATAAGGAAAACAATCGCATCATTCTTATCGGGGCTTCCTACGCTGAAGGATGGTGGTTAGATGAAATCGCTGGTATGACTGTTATCAATAAGGGCATATCGGGAGAACAATCCTTTGAAATGCTTTCACGATTTCAAAAAGATGTCCTCTCGTTAAAGCCAACAGCAGTGATTATCTGGGGATTCATCAATGACATTCATCGTTCAAAACGGGATAATATCGATGCTACGATTGCAAGAGCCAAAAAAAGTTTCGATGAAATGGTGAAGTTATCTGAAAACAATGGAATTATCCCTATACTGGCAACAGAATTGACCATTCGCGCAAAAGACTACTGGTCGGAAACCCTGAAAAGTTGGGTCGGTAGTCTGTTAGGCAAAAAGAGTTATCAGGATTATGTCAATCAGCATGTCTTAGACATGAACCAATGGATAAGGCAATACGCCAAACTAAATGATTTGCCTTTACTCGATTTTCAGCCGATCATTTCCGACAAACATAATGTGAGGGAAAAAGAATATGCCACGGAAGACGGAACTCATATTTCATCCAAGGGATATGAAAAATTAACAGCATATGCAAAAAATCAACTGGTAAATCATTTTAAGACAAAATGAAATGTTTGACTTTGTCAAATACGTAATTGTCCCATCTAACCTCATAAGTATATTCTTGGTTGCCGGAATAATCACATTTTTTTTTCAGCGAATAAGAAAATATGCTATTTATCTCGTTGGAGCAAGTGCCCTTATTTATATTATCTTTGCGAACGGTCCGGTTTCCTATTGGTTGATCATTAGTTTGGAATCTCGGTACCCGGCCCTGAATTCCTTTGAGAAACTTGAAAAAGTTGACACAATTGTAATTCTACCGGGCCACGCAGAATACGACCCCTATTTTCCATTAAGCAGCACGGTAAACTCCTCAACTGCATTTCGTATCATCGAGGCATTGAGGATATGGCAACTTTTCCCTGATTCAGAAATTTTAATCTCAGGTCCGAAGGAAGTGCCGGAATTGATGAGAAAATTGCTTTTAGCTTTAGGAGTGCCCGACAAGCAGATCATTGTAGAGAATGAATCTGCGAGCACCTATGAAAACGCACTTATCTTACGAAGGAAGCTGAGCGATCGACCATTTATCCTTGTAACTTCTGCTGGACATATGCCGCGTGCCATGGGCGTATTTAGAAAAGTGGGAATGAATCCGATTCCAGCTCCTACTGATTATATGGCCGGTAGCAATTTCCTTGCTACCCAGTATCTCCCATCGCCAAGCCACCTCATGTATTCGGATTTGGCCGTGCATGAGTATCTGGGAATGTTGTGGTATAAACTAAATAATCGTATATGACCGGGATATGATGCGAAGTCTTCCTCCAGCAGGACACCCGATAAGATTCATAAACTTGCTCGAAGCGTTTCTTCGAGACGAGAGAGGAGACTGTCGCTTCAGAGATTCAATTACTGATTCCCCTTGTTACTTCGTTTGTTCTGGAAGTGCTGCATTAACTCTCTCGCTGTTGGGCCTCAGAGAAATTTCACATAAGAGGGAGGTCCTGATTCCTGCATACACTTGTCCATCGGTTATTGCTTCGGTAATTAAAGCCGGGCTCGATCCAGTTCTCTGTGATCTAACGCAGTATCGTTTTGAAATGAACTTGGAGCACTTAGCACGCAAAATGGGGCCCAATACGTTGGGCGTCATTGCTGTCCATCTTTTCGGCATACCAGAGAAAATCCAATTTCTGAGAAGCCTAACAAAAGAGAAAGAAGTCTTCCTGATCGAGGATGCTGCACAGTCATTTGGTAACAGGACTCTAGCCGATGAATCATCAGAGATAACAGGGTGCTCATCAACGCAGAATAAGAGAAAATTAGGTTCCTTCGGTGACGTTTCAATTCTCAGTTTTGGTCGTGGAAAACCGCTGACCCTTCTAAATGGAGGGATGGTGATTGTAAACAATAGAGAACTCCTTGAAGTATTCCAAAAGGCGAATGAATCCCTTCCGGAGAAAAACACATGGGCTTTTTTCCCCCGGTACGTCATGTCGTTGCTGTTGTATTCAGCATTTTACAACCCTCGTCTCTATTGGATTCCTCAATGCATACCGTGGCTAAAGCTCGGAGAAACAGTTTTCACACTTGATTATGAAGTAACGAAAGTAAGCACAAAGGTGCTGGACCTAGGAAGTATACTTATGAGGAGTTTCAGGGAGATAAGAGACACACGAATTCGATTGACCAGAATTTATACAGAGAAATTAAGGGAATTCGAGAGGGAGTTTGAATTTGTTCCGGAGTATGACGAGGATATTGCACTTCTGCGCTTTCCCGTCATTCTTAAGAATAGAGAGAGAAGGGATAAAATACTGAAGGAGTCTAAGCGAAAAGGATTGGGTGTTACTGGGAGTTATCCGGTGCCACTCAACGAGCTGAAAGGTGTGAGTCCATACTTGAAAACGAAAACGCCCTATCCCATATCCAAGCATATCTCAGAGAGGATTTTGACCCTTCCTCTTCACCAGTATGTTTCTGAGAGAGATGTTGAGGATATCACCACAAGCATAGGAAATTGCTAATGCGTAGATTTGATGGGTTTGTAAGAATCGTTTCGTTTAGAACGCCGGACGAGTGCTCTCCAATGAAAACAGACAGCTTGTTGTGGAGCGTTACATGAAGAAGATACTTAAGAGATTGGGATTCCTTGGTCATTCCAGGTCTTGTAAACTACCTGAGAAGTCAGTGAGCTTGCAACATTGCACCTAGTGTGACAGGTTTTAGGGGTTCCATGAAGGCAAAAGATAAATAGGGCAAAGAATGTCACAGCTGACTTCTAAAAAAGATCCATTGTCAACTCAAGTTTTTCCTGAGTTCATGTCTTTTTCCAAGCCTTGGGTTTCAGTACTGTTTGGACCAATTGGGCGTGCCTATTTGAGTCTATATGATGTGTTGTCAAGGCGAGGTAAGATAGGCTCTTGGCTGGTAAGAGATCACTTTGTGTTTTTTCTCATGGCAATTCTGGGGATTTTAGTCCTTGCGCCAAGATTTGCCGTGATTATGAAGTTTGTCATTGCGAAGTACTTATTTGGGTTGCAGGCTGGGAGTCTTGATACATCATCCTTGCCCTACATATATAACATCCTTGTTCCGATGAGTTGGCTTTCCCTCATAACGTTTTTCGTAGAGAGGAAAAAGCGTCTCACCATTTTGGTGATCAGTTGGCCCCCTTTGGCTTTCATAGTTGACGGGCTTCTTGACCCACTGTCAGTCATTTTTTACATAATGTTCCTCGGCATCGTCTACATTGCGATAAAGCTCCCTATTCGGCGGTCTTTTGCTGTGGTGATAGTGTGCGTATTGTCGGTAAGTCTCTTGATGGTTTGCAAAACCTGGAATGTAATGCATGGAAGAGCACTTGCTAATCTTGCGTTTTTTCAGGTAACTTTCACCCCTATGCTCTGGTATTCGGTATATGAGGAGCTACCGCCTAAGCGCCGCCTTGATCCTGTCAGATTCCTAATTTATCATTTTACTCGAACACTTGGCGGACCTGTTATGACCTACAGGGATATTTTTACCTCTCCAGAGAGGTCTGTCACTCAAGTAAGATTTGGGGGAGTTAAGGCAATATATGTTGCATTGCTAGCGGCCATTGCCCAGTGGGCTATCGGAAAGTTAAGCAATTCTGTCGATAGCAAAAGTTTAACGGGCATGTCACTTTTGGTGTTTTCTTATATTACTTATGTTCAAAGATATTGTCAGACATTAATACCATTTAATATTTTCATCGGGATAGCACGTTTGTTTGGTGTTCCAATCCGTGATAATTTTAATTATTGGTTATTGGCCAGAACGCCAAACGAGCACTGGAGAAGATGGAACATTTTACTGAGAGAGTGGGTTGTGACCTTTGTTTTCTTCCCAATCATGCGAGCAAAACGATGGCTTTTTGTTGCGATTATGGTGTCGCTCATCACTTCCGGAATGCTGCATATAGTCCCGAAAATGTTTAGTGATCAAAAGGATTGGTTCAAAATTAACGGAATGCTGACATATTGGATCATAAACGGTTTGGCGATATATGTCGTGGTTAAAGTACCGTTGCTTTTTCCAAGCTTAGTAGAGAAATTAGGTATAAGAACCAGTTGGGTATGGTCGGTGATCGGCGTAATACTGACATCAGCGTTTTACGGTGTTCTTCGCGATGCCACCGGCTGTGAGAACTGGAACGAGGTAGGCGACTACTTCTCAAGACTTTTGCGTTTTGATTTGTGAGGATTTAATGAGAACGGCGCATAATAATACCTTACGGGATTCATCTTATTCGAGTATAGGTGAAGTTTTACTCCACACTATTGAAAACTATCCGGAAAAGCGAGCCCTGATTCATTCTGAAAAGTCTTGGACTTACTGCCAACTGGGCTCAATAATTTCTGCAGGTATGCGTGAATTGAAAACCCACTTGGGTGATAATGGCCAACGAATCGCAATAATTGGAAATAACCATCCTGCCTATGTTGCCGGATATTTTTCCGCACAGTGTTTAGGGGTGCCAACAGTTGAAGTGGGGAGACACGAATCATTAGATACCCTGATGGGGATTGTGAGTCAGACGAACGGAGGTTTCGTGTTGACCGATAGGGATGATTTGATAGCGGCACTTCAAGGAGACATCCCTACGGAATCCTTTGCTGACTTCTTTTCGACCTGTGAGGGGAGTTCTTCTAATGGAGTTCGTTTGGATTTGTCCGATAGAGTTATAGATGGCGACAGGATTGCGTCCTTTATTTATACGTCGGGGACTACAGGTTTCCCCAAGGGCGTCATGCTGACTCAAGCAAACTTCAGCTTTGTCGTATCATCTGTCGTAGAATATCTGAGGCTTTGCCATGAAGATCGGTACGCGCTGGTTCTACCGCTAAGCCACACATATGGAAAAACGGTGATGCTTACTTCAGTTGCAGTCGGTGCCAGTCTAGTACTTATGGAAAGCCTTCAGAATCTCAAGCAATTTGTTGATCAACTTGTTGAGACAAGATGCACAATATTGAGTGTAGTGCCGTATCATGCTCATGTATTGCTTAAATGGGGAAATCTGGCTGATAGAGATCTTTCTTCCTTGAGGGCAATTACCTCTTCGGGGAACAAATTGCCATCTGAGACTATCGACCATTTGACTAGCGTATTGCCGAGCGTGAAAATTTTTTTGATGTACGGGCTAACTGAAACCACCACAAGGGCCTGTTACCTCCCCCCTGAACTTCTTAGCAAAAAGAAAGAGTCTTGTGGAAAGCCATTACGGGGCGTTGAATGTAGAATAATGGGAGACGGAGGCACAGCCTTATCAGCAGGGGAAGTTGGGGAAGTCGTGTTGCGGGGGCCAAACATAATGCAAGGGTACTTTAATGATCAGGAGCTCACAGCGAAAACCCTCGTCGATGGTTGGCTCTGGACAGGAGATATTGGCTATCTGGATGAAGAGGGGTTTCTATATTTGGTGGGACGGAAGAAGGAAATTATCAAATGTGCAGGTGAACGGATAAGTCCTGTGGAGGTTGAGGAAGTCCTGATGAAGCATCCGGGAGTTGCGGAAGTTGCTGTAAAGGGTAGCCCCGACGTACTACTGGGTGAGGTAGTGCACGCATATGTTGTGCGATCAGGATCACTGGAGGAAAGGGATTTGCGAGCCTTTTGTGCAAAAAGGCTCTCTCATCACAAAATGCCGAGACGGTATTCGTTTATTGAGAATTTGCGCAAGACAGCGACAGGTAAAGTTCGTAAACACCTGTTAGAGGAGAGGTAGCTCGACACATGGAGACTGAAACGAAACTGAGACAGTTTTTGAAAGAAAGATTTGGGAAATACAGAGACGAAACCAAAACGTCTGACTCGCTTGAGGACACTGTTGACTCATTGGGGTTGTTTGAACTTGTTTCCTTTGTAGAGGAGGAATTTTAAATCTCGATTCCCAATGAAGAGTTTTCACCACATCTGTTTTCTAGTATAGAGAGAATTCTGCAGATGATCCAGGAGTTCCGCACCAGCTAACAGCCGAGGAACAAGAGTTAGCAGTATCGAAGAAGTGAGGATAGGCAACGAAAAAATCTTTATTATTGGCGTATCATACGTTGAAGGATAGAAAGTGACAGAGCTTTCTAGCTTAACTGTTGTAAAGAGAGGAATTGGTGGACAACAAATCTCTGAAATGCTGTCTCGTTTTGAGGAAGACGCGTTTTCGCAAAGACCACGGGCAATATCTTATAGGGATTCATCAATGACATTATGCGAACAGAGCGGGAAAGCCTCGAATCCACGATGGCGCGAGTACGGGAAAATAATTCAAAGATGGTTGAAATGACTAGGGCAAGGAATATCATCGCCATTCTGGCCACGGAATTTACCATTCGAGGATCAAGTGCTTGGCTATAGGAAGTTAAAGGCATTATCGGAAGGTTTTTGGGTAAGAGAGGCTACCAAGACTATGTAAATACACATGTATTAGATATGAACCAATGGATAAAGCAATTTGCATCTGAAAACGATTTAATTACCCTCGACTTTCAGCCACTACTGTCTGACGAAAACGGGATTAGAAAGAAAGAATATGCTACGCCAGATGGCAGTCACATCTCATCTGCAGGTTATGATAAATTGAGTCGATATGCTCAGGAAGTTTTGACTTATAGTGTTTCAGTCCAATTTGGACAAAATATTAGGTAATTGATTAAGTTTGACACCTTTAACATAGGTGCCAAAACTTAATCAATTACCTAATATTTTGTCCAAATTGGACTGAAACACTATAAGTCAAA
>PVMS01166255.1_pt1 | contig 10176 bp, 18 predicted proteins | sample 1853461 | NCBI WGS metagenome assembly PVMS01 (sample SAMN08582032, study PRJNA380276) | Marine sediment metagenome, whole genome shotgun sequencing project. | isolation source: ocean sediment barecode stripped | collected 2017
CGCATGTGCCACCGCTAAAACAATAATTTCATTTTCATTCAACGTATAGAAAACACCGTACGTGAATCGTTTGACTAGTGCTCGCCTGATATCCTTTCCAATTACTCTATATTGGCGGGGGTTTCCTTTGATTCTGGAAAATGCCTCATCAATACATATCATAAAGGCCGGTCCTAGGCTATGGCGACAATCTTCATAGAATTGATATGCTTCAGCAATATCCGCTTCGGCTTCCTTCCGAATGGATAGTTGGTAGACCACGGTCAGGGATTTTCTATTCTGGCCCTGACATTTTCCCAGGAGTCACCCAGGTCACCGTCAGCCCGATATGCTGCAAGGCGTTCTTCCAGCATTACCATTTGCTCTGGCGGGACTTGGATTTCGTCGGACTTCTTGTAAACGCTATCCCAGAGTTCTTCTGCAAGCAGTATACGTTCAGAGGTAGAGAGCGATTGAATGTCCATGAGGTGATTATACGGATTTCTGTCAGAATTTCAGGCTGCTTCTACGCGCATATAACGCCCCGCATCAGCGGTCAGCAAAGCGCGTAGCGGTTTGCTGATCCGACTGCATGCGATTATGTTGTTATGTGCATTATTGAGCAAGTTTGGCACTTGCCAGACGATTAAGGCTGACTCCAGATTCTGCTGCTTCCATGGCTAAATGGCGATGAACTTCTGGTGGCACACGCACCATAAATTTCCCACTGTATTTTTTTGCTGATAGTGGTTCGGGAATATGTTCATCATTATTAGCCATATCTTTAACAGTTGATTTAACCAACGCCCTTATACCTTTCAGCGCAGCTTCAAGACTAGGCATTAGCCAACTCAAGCTGGGAAATTCGGAACATAATCCGACATACTCTTGATCTTCTTCAGACCACATAACTCGATATGTATATTTATCGACTTCAGGAACCATAACCTACCTCTAGTTTCTCTATGGCAAGTAGTACTTGCCTGACCTGGTAAGGCTTAGCTTTTCCTTTTTGATTCTGGATATTTACTCTCGGATCACCTGGCCACGGCGTTTTGTAAATACAATGGCTTGTGCCATGTTGCCGGGGAGGGCCAAAGTAATGCTCACAGATTTTCTTAAGATCGGAGAATCGAACCCCCTTGGGATTTGATCTCATTTCCTTCAAGATCTTAGCTATGCCACTCATTTGTACATAGTAGCATTATTGATACTACAGTCAACTATTGGAAATGCACATAACGTCGCAAATCACCGGTTGCCAGAAGCTGCATAGCGAAGCGGCGCGGCTTTTGGCAATCCGAGTGCATTTGCCTTGTTAGCTGTCGTATAATACGTTGAAATTTCCATTAAATTTTATTATGCCCACAATTTCAATGTTTTACGGCATTATCGTAAGAATGTATTTCTTTGATAATCAACAACACAATATGCCACATATTCATGTGCACTACCAAGATGATGGTGCCATTTTTGAGTTACCTTCTGGGAAAATTATTGAAGGGAAACTTCCAAAAGCTAAGCAAAAACTTGTCGTGGCATGGGTAGAAATTCATAAAGAAGAACTTATGGCTGACTGGCAACTGGCTGTGAATGGTGAGCCTGTATTTAAAATAGACCCTCTGAAGTAGGAAAATAATGAACCCTAAAGTTGTTGGTGTTAAAGCAAGAAATGATTACAAATTACAGGTTTTATTTGAAAATAAAGAGAACCGGTTGTTTGACGCAACTCCTTTTTTGGACAAAGGTATTTTCACAGAACTAAAAGACTTAAATTATTTTAAGCAAGTACGTGTCGCTTTCGGCGCTATTGAATGGCCACATGAACAAGATTTTAGTAAAGATACTCTTTATTTGCTTAGCACGCCTTTAGACAGCTAACGCTTCACATCAGCGGTCAGCAAAGCGCGCAGCGGTTTGCTGATCCGACTGCATGCGTTTGTTATAAGGCATTTTCATGTATTTGGCTTTCATAGTCATATCCTTCCACGTCCTTCTCCATTTCATTTATTTGCTTTTCGTTTTCGAAAATTAGTATGGCTCGATTTTTATACTCTTCGTTCAGTCCATCATCAACTGGGACAACACAAAGATCTTTTTTTGGAATGTTTTTGAGTTCTAAATATTTCTCTCCTAAGTTTTTTGAAGTGAAACCTAGGTATGGTTGATCTTCGAGATCTCTAGTTGGGACCTTGATGTGTAATGGCACTCCTTTATCTAATTGTATCGATTTCCCTATCTCAATTCTTCTCGATGTTATTACATAAATCATGCCTTATAACGCCCCGCATCAGCGGCCCAGCTTTGCTGGGTCCGACTGCATGCGATTGTGTCATTTGGTGCATTCGTAAAGTATCCGTTTCCATCGTTTAACAATTTCAAACTTCCATCGTCGCACAACAGTAGAATTCCATTGCCAATACTAGTTTCGGTTTTGCAATTGCTTCTCGCAATCTCAGTATCGCCAGGCTTATATCGAAAATTTATTTTTACAATGTTGCTATCTATGTTGTGGGTTTCATCTATTTCGAATGCTGATCTTGGTAGGTAACTTGGAATCCATCCTGCGTCTATTAATCCACTATTGGACATATCGGCGTAATTTTTGAAACTCGAGGATGGATTCTCAGCCGATTTCATTGCTCCTAGCCCACCGACCACTATGACAATTAGTACAGCTGCAATGTGTAAAATTTTACTCATGACATATAACGCTTCGCATCAGCGGCCCAGCTTCGCTGGATCCACCTGCATGCGTTTGTTATGCATGCTTACCCTGCTGCCCTGAGTTCTTCTCGAATTACCTTACGGAGTGTTTGCTCTAACCCTTTATCGCGTATTTGTAGGTGTTCTCTTAAAGCATCATTAATCAGGGTTTGGTAGTTTCCGCCACCAGCTTCATGCACAATATCTTTGAAGTACTCGATAATATCCGCATCCAGACGGATTGTGATTCGTACTTTATTTGGGTCGGGTTTTAAAACCGGACCTCGTTTACCTTTACTGAAATCTTCACTCATAGCTCAAACCCTGGAAATAAACTTTGGTTTCCTTCTTATCTGCTTTGCGGGCAGAAATAATTCGAATGCTATTTGCGGATTGTTCGCAATGAACGACAAATAGAACTTTTGGTGTGGGGCCCATTCCGAGTGTTTTGAAACGTAGCTCTTCATGGTCTGGATCTTCTATGGTGAGCGCATTTTCGTCTTCGAGGGCCATGACCGCATCTGCGAAATCAACGCCGTGTTTGCGCAAGTTCTCTTTCGCCTTCCTTGGGTCCCACTCGAATTCCATCGAGTGAGTGTATGCACAATCTGTGTATAAATCAAGTTTGGCTGCTTACTGGTGATTGTACAGATGCATAACGCCTTTCTTCAGCGGCGCAGCTTTGCTGGGTCCGTTGCAAGAATTTGTTATGCCTGTTCTGTTGCATTGGAAACGCAATTCGCCAAATTAACACCAGCCAATACTAAATATTTCGTGCACTCTCTCATGTTCTCAAAAAAGCCCGCTTCTTTCATTGTATTAGTCACATACGACAACATAATTGGTTCTTTGTGATTGGAGATATATTGCTTTATCGAGCTATTGACCAAATGGCTGTCCATTTCCTCTGAAAATGCAACTGAAGTAGTAAGCTTCGCTAGTTGATCTTCTTGCTGTAGTTCCGAAATTTCTTCAATTCTTACACCAGCCTCTTTTACTGCCAAATGCAATACGATTAAAATATTTAAAAGCATATCTACCTCTTCCAAGGTATTTCCCATTTGTTGTTGAACCAATACGGAGGCTAAGAGATTAGGTTGCTCCCGAAAAATATCATCACAGGCCAATTCCTTGTCCGTAAGACTCATATTCTGCGCTTTATTGATCGCGCTAGTCAGATTTTCAGAAGATAGCTGAGTCATTTTTAATTTTGGTCAGATCCGTGTTTTTAAGGCATAACGCCTCGCATCAGCGGTCAGCAAAGCGCGTAGCGATTTGCTGATCCGACTGCATGCGTTTGTTATGCGGCTTTTACAATCGCTGCTTGAACGTCTTTGGGAAGGTGAGCGTCTATGAAACATGTGGCTGGGTATAGATAGTCTTCTCCGGACTCATCTATTACTCGAATGTGTCCAATTTTTTCTGCTTCTGGATCCGGGACAACCTCGTATATTTTTCTTTTTTCCAGTGAAACAGGGTAGTCCTGATTCACTATGCAAATGACAAATTTAGATTTACTCATATTCATTTAAGTATTCGTTTGATTTTGTATTCTCTACGACCAATACCAGTTGCTTCGTACCAGTGTAGCTCTACTTGCTTCTGAGTTCCATTTTCGAACTCGATATCTGCGGTTCCTTTTCGCTTCCTCCATCGTCCTTTGCCGTAAACGCGGTGTAGCCGAGCGATTTCCCGGATTCCGCTGCCAGAAGCAAACGTCTCTTCGTTTTCAATCTTGCCGATTATTTTGAATTTCATTCAGTCTTGATCAGCCGCATAACGCCTCGCATCAGCGGCGCGGCGTAGCCGCGTCCGACTGCATGCGATTGTTAGGCGGCATACTACGCAACATGAAATTCATCTCTATTGTTTGCTGGATGAAGCCAAATATATTGATCGGCGTCTAATTTTCGATAAGCCACTTTAAGTATTGAAGAAAACTGATCGCTCAGTAACACAATTGTTTTCTTGAAGGCATCATCTGGATTATTAGTGTGAATGAAAATGTTCATTTCTCCAGAGCCAAAATCATGCCCGTCAACATCATGTTCGCTGCCGAGTTCAAATGTAAGCTTTGTTTCGAGCTCGATCAGGGCATCAAAATCAAAACTTTCTGTAATTGGGAATTGTAGAACTAGTTGATATTGCATGGTTTCAGTTGCCGCCTAAAATGATATAGACAGAATCTGTATTGTAGGGGGGATAGGCAGAATCTGTATATTTAGTTTGTTTTTTGGGGGTGGTTTGTACATAATCCTTTGAGGTCCTGGATGGGCCGGGTTGGTTAAATTGCTAAGGGAGTAGCTTTATGGACAATAACTCAATTTCCCAGTTCTGGGACAAATATATCGCAATTTCAAAGCTTTACAAGGTGCGTGATTCGGCCTTGCGTTGGTATGTGCGTTATGCCGAAAACTATATCAAGGCTCATGAGGGCTTGCCTCTGAATGAGCATGGCGCCAAACAACTGGAAAATTATCTGCGTGAAAAAGGCAGAAACCCGAATCTCGAAAGTTGGCAGTTTAAACAAATGCTCCAGGCGCTGGAGATTTTGTTTGTAGAAATGGTAAAAGCGCCGTGGGCAAAAAGTTACCCATGGCAGGACAGGGCGGCAACAGCAGAAACGCTGCCAGCCGACCATGTAACCCTGGACCGGGCCTACCGGCCGACACCGTCGACTGCGGCGGAATCGGCGACGCCATTGTCCGGTGACCGAGGTGGTCGGCTTTCGCGACAGGTGTACAGCGAGTTTCCTGAGCATGTGAACGCGATGATAACGCAAATAAGAGTACTTCAGTATTCGATTCGGACTGAGCAGGTGTACTTGAGCTGGCTGTTCCGTTACATCGGTTTTCATCAGATGAAAGATCCTGCCGAACTGAATGAGTCACATATTGCTGCTTTTATTGAGCACCTGGTAACCCGGCGCAATGTGGCGGCCAGCACCCAGGGGCAGGCACTGAATGCCCTGGTCTTTTTCTATCGCAAGGTTTTACGGCGAGAGCTCAGCGAACGGATCGATTTTGTGCGATCGAAAAAACAGCGTCGATTGCCGGTAGTGTTAACGCAATCTGAGACGAGCAGGCTGTTTAGTCAGATTCAAAACCCGACGCATAAATTGATGGCACACCTGTTGTACGGCAGTGGAATGCGATTGATGGAATGTGTGCGTCTGCGCCTGCTGGATGTGGATTTCGGTTATCGGCAAATTCTAGTGCGCAACACCAAGGGTAAAAAAGACAGGGTAGTGCCGATCCCTGACACAGTGCGAGAACCGCTACGCCAGCAGATTGAGCAGGCCAGGCAACTACATACCGAAGACCTGGAGCGTGGTTTTGGCCGGGTTTTTTTGCCGGATGGGCTGATGCGGAAATATCCAAATGCAGAGTCGGAGTTCCGCTGGCAATATCTGTTTCCGGCGTCCCGTATGTCGACTGATCCGCGGTCTGGAACGATACGCCGACACCATTTGCACGAAAACAGCCTGCAGAAGAGCATTAAAAAAGCCGCCGAAAACGCCCGCATAAACAAGAGGGTCAACTGCCATGCACTACGCCATTCATTTGCGACCCACTTGCTTGAAAATGGTTATGACATCCGCACAGTGCAGGAATTATTGGGTCACGCCGATGTCTCGACGACAATGATTTACACGCATGTGTTAAATAAACCTGGTGTTTCGGTCAGAAGCCCCCTTGATCAGATTCTGGATAAAAATGGTGATTAGTCACAATTCGCGGATGAAGCCGAGCGCTTCCACCGCTATAATGCCGGCCTTTGTATTGTGTGAGACCCGTAATGGCTGACGAACCCCTGGTAATCAAGACCGGTGTGCATGCCCCCGATGCTGCGGTAATCTGGCTGCATGGCCTTGGTGCCGATGGTCATGATTTCGAACCCATCATTCCCGAGCTGCGCCTCGATCCGGGGATCAATATTCGCTTTGTCTTCCCGCATGCGCCGATGATGCCGGTGACCATTAACCAGGGCTTCGTCATGCGCGCCTGGTTTGATATTCGTACGGCCGATATCGGTGCCGATATCGATGAAAAGGGTATCCGCGCCTCGACCAGGCTGGTGAACGATTTAATCGCTACGGAAATCGACAACGGTATTGCGCCTGAGCGGATCATACTCGCCGGGTTTTCACAGGGCGGGGCGATCGTGTTGCAGGCGGGTCTGCGTTACCCCAAACGGCTCGGCGGTATTATGGCTTTGTCGGCCTTCCTGCCGCTGGCGGATTCACTGGAAAGTGAAAAGTCCGATGCCAATGCCGCTATACCGATTTTGCTGGCCCATGGCTCAGAGGACCCGGTGGTGCCGGTAGACCTGGCCTATCGTGCGCAAAAAGTCCTCGAGCGTGAGGGCTATGAGGTCGAATGGCACGAGTACAAGGGTATGGCGCACAGCGTTTCGGAGCAGGAAATCTTTCATCTCGCCGAGTGGTTGGAACAGCTCCTGACATGATGCTGTTCCCGCTTTCGCGGCGGCTCGACGTATCGCAAGGCCTCTGCAAGAGGATGGCGTTTAACCATCTGAACGCAGCGCTTTAATCCTTGATCATTTCGCGCCCGGCGTTGACCTGGAACAGCACCTGTTCGGGTGCGGTGCCGCCGGTAATATTACGTGCGTTGAGTGAGCCTTCCAGCGTCAATACGTCGAACACATCGTCTTCGATGCTCGCGTCGAACTTTTGCAGTTCCTCGAGCGTGCAGGCACTCAAGTCCTTACCCTGTTTGATTGCAAACGCAACCGCGTTACCGACCACTTCGTGCGCGTCACGAAACGCCGCGCCTTTCTTCACCAGGTAATCGGCAAGATCGGTAGCCGTGGCGTAGCCTTGCTGCGCGGCCTGGTACATTTTTTCCTGGTTGACGGCAACCGCCGGCACCATGTCCGCGAATGCGCGCAGCGAACCAATCAGCGTATCCAGGGTGTCGAACAACGGTTCCTTGTCTTCCTGGTTGTCCTTGTTATACGACAGCGGTTGCGCTTTCATCAGCATCAGCAAGTTCATCAGGTGCCCGGTTACACGTCCCGCCTTGCCCCGCACCAGTTCGGGTACATCCGGGTTTTTCTTTTGCGGCATGATCGACGAGCCGGTGCAGTAGCGGTCCGGCAGGCTGATAAAATCGAACTGTGCACTCGACCACAGCACCAGTTCTTCCGCCATGCGTGATAAATGGGTCATGCAAATCGCTGCCGCCGCGCAAAACTCGATCGCGAAATCGCGATCGCTGACCGCATCGATCGAATTACGACAGGGAATCTCGAAACCGAGTATCCCGGCGGTATATTCGCGGTCAAGATTATAAGAGGTACCGGCGAGTGCGGCGGCTCCGAGCGGCATCTGGTTCATGCGTGCGGCGCAATCCTGCAGCCGGCCATGATCGCGTTCGAGCATCTCGAACCAGGCCAGCATGTGGTGGCCGAAGCTGACCGGCTGCGCCACCTGTAGATGAGTGAAACCGGGCATGATGGTTGTTGCTTCGCGTTCGGCGAGATCGAGCAGGCCGCTTTGAAAGGCGCGTATGCCGCTTTTGCATAGCGCTATCTGCTCACGCAGGTAAAGCCGGATATCGGTCGCGATCTGGTCATTACGCGAGCGCCCGGTGTGCAGCTTTTTGCCGGCGTCGCCGATCAGTTCGGTGAGCCGCGCCTCGATGTTCATGTGCACGTCTTCGAGCGCCACCGACCAGCTAAAACTGTCGGCGTCGATCTCGTCTCGAATCTGTTGCAGGCCGTGCTCGATGGCGGTGAGTTCATCGGAATTGAGCAGCCCGATGCGCTCCAGCATCATCGCATGCGCACGCGAGCCTTCGATGTCCGCGTGCGCGAGGCGACGATCGAAACCGACCGAGGCCGTAAACGCCTGCACGAACTCATCGGTGGGCTCACTGAATCGCCCGCCCCACATACGGGAATCATCTTTACTCATCGGTTTCTGATCTGTCGATTGTGGTTAGATATACCGGCAATACCGAGGACACATTGCGGCTGATATTGTTGTATGCTTGCAGCGCACGACGAACAAATCAACTCTTTAATGCCAGATAATACGGAAAAAAGTATAACCGGCTCCGAAAATACGACTTACCTGCCCAATTTCTGTAATGGGGACGCCTTTCTGCGCCTGTTGCTGGTGATCGAATTGATCGCGATAGTATTCGCCCTGGTCAGCTACGGCGGGGAAGGTAGTCTGTTCGTGCATATCGCACTGATCTCGTTGGTGATGCTGTGGGTCGGTTTGGCCACGGCGACGATATTGTGTCTGGGAATCCGTTACAACTGGCTTGGCGACCACCTGCGCACCACCCTCATTGCGATTTCAGTCACCCTGCTGACGACGCTGTTGGCCAGCGTCCTGAGCCTGCGTTTTGGCGACATGCTGAACTTCGGGCCTACCGCGCGGGATGTCGGCTTCACGCTGATCCGCAATCTCACCAGTGCGCTGATCCTGATCGGCCTTGCGTTGCGTTATTTTTACCTGCATTACGAATCCGAGCTACACCTGCAGGTTCAGGCGCAAGCGCGTTTGCAGGCGCTGCAGGCGCGGATCCGCCCACATTTTCTGTTCAACAGCATGAATACCATAGCCAGCCTCACTCACGACCAGCCGGACCTGGCAGAACATGCGATTGAAAACCTGTCAGATTTGTTTCGCGCCAGCCTCGCCGCCGAGGCGAGTATATCCTTGCGACAGGAACTGGAATTGACGCGTAGTTACATCGACCTTGAAGCCCTGCGGCTCGGTGACCGGTTAGAAGTCAACTGGCAGTTGCCCGACAGGGAGCTATCCTTGAACTTGCCGGCGCTGACCTTGCAGCCGCTGGTGGAAAATGCGATTTACCATGGCATCGAACCTCTGGCCGGCGGCGGCGTCATCGACATTGTGATTAACGCGACGAATGCTAATATTGAAATATCGATTTCCAACCCGTTGATAACGGCACGACAAGCCGGCCGGCGTAAAGGTAATCAGATGGCGCTGGAAAATATTCGTGAACGCCTGGCGCTGGCATTCGATGGCGCCGCGTCGATGGATTTATCCGAGACCGAGTCACGCTATACTGTCAAGCTAACCATCCCAGCAGCGGAGGCTGTGTGAAGATACTGATAGTCGACGATGAAAAACCGGCGCGCGATCGCCTGGCGCGCATGGTACGCGAACTCGATGTCCATGACCTGGTGGGGGAAGCGGTCAATGGGCTCGAGGCGCTCGGTCTCGCGCAAAGTCTGGAGCCCGATATCGTATTGATGGATATCCGTATGCCGGGGATGGACGGCATCGAGGCGGCGCGCCATATCGCCAGGCTGGATCAACCGCCGGCGGTTATTTTTACCACCGCGTTCTCCGACCACGCGCCCGAAGCCATCTAAAACGGCTCGCTCTCGAGCAAAGTCAGGAGCCCGATATCGTATTGATGGATATCCGTATGCCGCGGAGGGACGGCATCGAGGCGGCGCGCCATATTGCGAGGCTGGATGAAC
>PVMS01170663.1_pt1 | contig 10176 bp, 9 predicted proteins | sample 1853461 | NCBI WGS metagenome assembly PVMS01 (sample SAMN08582032, study PRJNA380276) | Marine sediment metagenome, whole genome shotgun sequencing project. | isolation source: ocean sediment barecode stripped | collected 2017
ATCGGTAAGGAGGGCCAGCTTGGACCTGCCGGCTGGCAGCGTCAAGACAGCCGGTGGCGAAATCCTAGTCCGGACCAAGGGCCGACGATACCATGCCTCTGATTATCACCAATGTTGCTGTTTACGGTGATGCAACGGAATCTACTATCAAGCACCTGACCGAAAAGATCAAAGACGAAATCATCAATTTGTCCGGGATAACCTATGCTGAGCTCTCCGGCATACGCCAGGCTGAAATCCACATTGAAATCTCTGAGGAGACACTGCGCCGCTACCGGCTCACCCTCGGTAAGGTGGCGGAATCGGTAAGGAGGGCCAGCTTGGACCTGCCGGCTGGCAGCGTCAAGACAGCCGGTGGCGAAATCCTAGTCCGGACCAAGGGCCGACGATACCATGCCTCTGATTATCACGATGTGGCTGTGATCACCCGGGCAGATGGAAGCAAGGTCACATTAGGGCAAATCGCTAACCTCAAAGACGGATTCGAGGACGTAGATATCACGTCCCAATTTCAAGGCAAACCGTCCGGTGTGATCGAGGTCTATAGAGTTGCCAATCAAAATGCCCTGGCAGTGGCCGACACGGTAAAGAGCTATGTTGAGGAGATCAGGCCCAACCTCCCTACAGGGGTGGAAATCGATTTCTATCAGGACCGGTCCAAGATATTGCGAAGCCGTATCAACCTGCTGTTAAGAAACATGGCTATAGGTCTATTTCTGGTGAGTATCCTGCTGGGGGTTTTTTTGAACGTGCGCCTCGCCTTTTGGGTTACTTTGGGGATACCGATTTCCTTTGCGGCCGGGATCTTGCTCTTGCCCCGATATGATGTGTCCATCAACATGATCTCCCTGTTTGCCTTCATTACGGTGCTGGGTATTGTGGTGGATGACGCTATCATCATTGGCGAAAACATTTTTCGCAAATACGAGGAGGGATTTGCGGCCCTTGATGGTGCAGTGAAAGGTGCTATGGAGGTGGGCCGGCCTGTGATTTTTGCCGTCCTCACCACGGTAGTCGCCTTCTGGCCGCTCCTTTTGGGCACAGGCACCATGGGGAAGGTCATGCGCAACATTCCGATTGTCGTGATCTTTGTACTGCTGGGCTCTTTAGTGGAGGCCCTGCTGATTCTGCCGGCTCACCTGGCTCGGTCCAAACACGCAGCGGCCCTCAGGGCACGGAATTCCGGAAAGAAAAAGCACATGGTCCGCTGGCTCGCATGGGTCATTAAGGGCCCTTATGCCAAACTTGTGAGCTTATGCGTCAGGTGGCGCTATGCCACGGTGGCCCTTGGCATTGCGATGCTCCTGGTAACCATAGGCATATGGAAGGGTGGGTGGATTAAGTTCACCTTGTTTCCCACGATAGAGGGTGACAGATTGACCTGTTCCCTGACCATGCCGGCCGGCACACCGGTTGAACGTACCAAAGAGATCGTCGCCCATATAGTGCGCTCTGCAAAAGAAGCCCTGGCCGAAGTGGACAAGACGCGGCCAAAGAATGCGCCACCGCTCTTTGAACACAGCAGGGCCCTGATCGGGCGTCACTCAAGGGGCAGCGGCCCAATGGCAGGCGGACCTCAGGTGGGCAGCCATCTGGCCCAGGTCAGGATTCAGATTCTCGAAGGTGAAAAGCGAAACATTACTGCGACCAAGCTGGCAGCTATGTGGCGCAAAAAGGTGGGAGTCATTCCGGATGCAGAATTTCTTACTTTCCGGAGTGTCCTCTTCAGCGCAGGCAATCCCGTTGAGGTTCATCTGTCCTTAAACGATCACGACCAGCTTCTGGCTGCTGCAGACGAACTCAAGGAGGAACTCGAAGGCTACCCCGGAGTCTTTGACGTAGGCGACAGTTTTTTGCCGGGCAAATCAGAGATGCAGCTCAAACTGAAACCCGCGGCCAGGAGCTTGGGCCTGACGCTGCAAGACATGGCCCGGCAGGTTCGGCACGCCTTTTACGGGGCAGAGGCTCTGCGTATGCAGCGGGGGCAGGATGAAGTCAAAGTCAAGGTGCTCTATCCGGAGTCTGAACGCAGGTCATTAGGCTATGTGGAAGAGATGCGCATCCGTACACCGGATGGCTCAGAGGTTCCTTTCAGTCAGGTAGCTGAAGTCAATATGAAGCAAGGTTATGTTTCCATCGAGCGAGCCCAGCGTCTGCGCGTGATCAAGGTCACGGCAGACGTGGATGAAACTGTCGCCAATGCCAATGAGGTGCGTGTGGATCTGGAGAATCGCTTCCTGCCGCAACTCAAACACAACTATCCCGGCTTGAGATACAGCATAGAGGGGGCGGGTAAGGAACAGAAAGAATCCATGGCCGATGTGGTCAGGGGCTTTGCGATCGCCCTTTTCTGCATATACGCCCTGCTGGCTATTCCCTTCAGGTCATTTACCCAGCCTCTTGTGGTCATGTCTGCCATTCCCTTTGGCATGATCGGGGCTGTGGCGGGACACATGATTATGGGACACAACCTCAGCCTCTTGAGCATGTTCGGAATCGTCGGCCTGGCAGGTGTAGTAGTGAATGACTCCTTGGTACTGATTGATGCGACCAACCGAATACGCAGTCAGGGAACAGATGCCTACGATGCTATAACCCGGGCCGGGGCCCTGCGCTTCAGGGCCATCATACTCACTTCACTCACCACCTTTGCCGGTTTAAGCCCGATGCTCCTTGAACGCAGCATACAGGCTCAATTCCTCATCCCCATGGCCATAAGCCTCGGCTTTGGTGTGCTTTTCGGCACCGGAATCACGTTGCTGTTGGTCCCTTCCCTCTATATGATTCTGGAGGATATACACAACCTGCTGACCAACCTGAAAGCCAAGGTGACTTTCCGGCCTGAAGGTCTCGGCTCTTGAGTGATCACAGGGGTAAGCCTGACAAAGCCAAGATAATTGATCCCCGGGATCTCCTTTGATGTGATTTTGATATTTGGTTTACTATGTCCCGAATTCGCGGTAGTAGTAATGAAAATGGCCTGCGGGGTGTGTCCGGCAGGCCGACGAAACTGTCAACAGATCGTCATCAAACAGCTGGCCAACTCTGCAAAGGCGCCCATTTCTCTGCAATTATGCGTGTTTCTCATCACAAATCGCATCCCCCGTACGGATAAAATGTGTCGGGGTCTGCGAAGATGTCTTTGTACAAAAGCACGAGAAAATGGCAGCAATATAGAGCGATATAGCCATATCACGAGATTTTGTCATTTTATTGGGGCGTATGCCGCCTGATATCCTAAATGATTGGATAATATGAACTCTCACCAACACCCGCGCAAACAGCCCATGCATCCCCATCGAATCAGTAAGCAGCCGTCCCCACCATTTGGCACGTTTTGTGTATAAGTGACAACAAGAAAGTCTCTTTCAACAGATGGGACCTCAGGACGGCTTGTCCTAGCATTTGAAGCATCACCTTTCTGTGAATCAACAGGTGGAAGATTAGAGGACGCAACAAATGTGTAAGAAACTTAAGCTCTTGGTCATGTTTGCCATCCTTCTTTTTGTAGTCACTTCTGCATATGCCGATGAGATACGCCTAACTGATGGCAGATACATAGAGGTGGAGCGCTGCTGGGAAAAGGATGGCGAGGTCATCTTCAAGCTTAAAGACAATGGGAGGCTTTTTAGTCTGAAAAAAGAGCTTGTAAAAGAAATAATCGGGAAAAAGGGTGACCAGCCGGGGAAGCAGGCCGACGAATGAAACCATTGCAACAAATAAGCTATCTGCAGCTTAAATCTGTTCGCAATGCTAATATCAGCTATTTCTTGGTCATGACGATCATCTCCAACATTATGTGGCCAAGAATGATTAAGCATACCTGATCTTATCTGGTCACCTCCCTCCATAAAGACACCCGCAAGGAAATATCCTTATCCCGCTGCACCAACATCTCGACAGGTGTGCGGCAGAACCTGGGCCCTGTTTTCAGTTGATCCCCCCCTTAAACCCCACAAAAAGTTGAATGCCGACCTACAAATCTTGTAGATACACGCCTTGACTTAGCAAAAAGGGGATTAGTCACGAAAAAAGTCGAGTAGAACAACTGTTTGTTTTGACTTCATTTATTCTGCACTATTCTGCAATGGAACCATTATTGGCACGATTGATGCTATAAGGTGCCTATCGAAGCAACAACGAAGGTGATTTCCAATCTCATACCCCTCACCAGGGCCGCGAAGTTCTATGACGGGACGGCCGAATAGGGGTAAGCCAAAACATTTCTAAATGCCTCAAATTGGCACCTTGTCACCCGTCTTTTAGGGAGTCTGTGTGGCGGCCAGTAGCAAAGATCGGCGGGAACGAAGGAAGAACCAACGGTTCCAGGTCCCAAAAGGTGCATTTGTTGGACTCGGACCTTATTTTGAGAAGGTCGGTCCGATCATGGATGTGAGCAAGCGAGGGCTTGGATTCCGCTACATTGGCAGCGCAGAGTCAAACGGATCATATTTAGACATGTTCTTGACCGATAAAGACTTTTTTTTGCGAGAGGTGCGATTCAAACCCATTTGGGATTCCAAAATAGTCAATGAAAAACCTTCCGGTTCTGTGACCATGAGGCGACAGGGCGTGCAATTCAAGAAACTCACACATTACCAGAGATCTCAGCTCGAATATTTCCTCCAGAACCACACGATGGGTGAAGCGTAGATAAGTCACTATGACGGAGGTGAGCCGACACTAGATTAAAAAACATGGCAGGCCCAGCAATGGCCATGCCTTCAGCGTGAAAAGCCCTGAACTCCAAGGTTCCCCCACCATCCACAGCCTAACCACAACCCACAAGGCAGGATTGTGTTACTTGATTTCAGGGCTTTTCTTTTGATGATGTCCATGTTCTGTGACCCTTACTCACTTCTGTATCCTATAAATCTGGACTTATGCCTGTAATCGAAGGAAGTGTCCACGTCCGCCAAACCATTCTTAATCAAATGGGCATTCAAGAAAGTCTTGTTTTGCAAATAAAGATAGCAAAGCAAATTCTTCTTTTCGTCATACTTCTTGTTGTCAGACTTCATCAACAGCTTTTGTCCCTTGGTTTTTTCTTTTAAGTATTGAATTGCCTCTCCATTTTTTTCTGGAATCTCTTTTACACCCAGCAACCTGACTCTCAATCCATTGTCCAAGACTAAGATTTCCGGCGAGATTATCTCTCTCACCCTGAAATACGACTCCTTGTCATCACTCGAATGATCTATTCTTGACCCGAACCTCAACCTCCTCGGATCGACCTTCTTGTCAAATCTTATTGGATCCTTGAAAGCATAGGGCAACTTCTCAATCTCTTTCTCAAAATCAACCTGCAACTCTTCTTGCTTGGTTACTTCGTAATGTGAATCTTGAGAAATACTGCTTTTTGTTGATTTAAGTCGTTTCTCTATAATAGGCAAAAACTCCTCATTGATTTCATACCCAATGGAGTTTCTATTTAGGTCCATAGCGGCTAAAGATGTTGTCCCGCTACCCAGAAACGGATCAAGTACTGTATCACCAACAAAACTAAACATCTTGATAAGCCGCCTTGGCAATTCTTCAGGAAACATGGCCAAATGCTTATCCTGTTTCTCACCAGGGAAATTCCAGTGTCCGGCAAAGTACTGATTCCACTCCTCCCGCGTCAGTTTTGACTGCTCTTTTATCTCCTTCTTGACTTTCGGTTGGCTTCCATACTTCCTGAAAATCAGAATGAATTCATAATCCAGCTTCAGGATCCCACTCCTTGGATATGGGTAGGAGCCCATAACTGTTGCCCCACCTGTTGTATGGCATGTTGTGACTTTCTGCCAGATAATGGCCCCCATGTAGTCAAATCCCGCAGTTTCACAAAACTTGATTATCTCCGTTCTTATGGGGATGACTTTATATCTACCGTAATAGACAGAGCGGGCAAATTGGTCGCCAACGTTAAGACACAACCGGCAACCTTCATGCAAGACCCTGTGACATTCACTCCAAACCAGATTAAGGTTATTAATATATTCTTCATATGTGTCATTGAACCCTATCTGCTTAACTTTTCCGTAGTCCTTCAACTGCCAATACGGAGGGGAGGTAATGACAAGGTGGACGGACTTATCCGGAACCTCTTTCATCCATCTCGAATCACCGATGATGATCTTGTGCAGTGTTTTCAAATTGCTCGATCCAATACAAAGTTAGCTATAGACAGAAACTAGTGTCGTGTCTCAGAAATAAGTTTCATTACTATGAGGCTGGCTGAAAGTCTTTTCCGAGCGACATTGAGCATTTTCGGAACGAGACGTCAGCTGAGTGCAGCGTTAAGAATCATAAGCTGTTTGAGGGGCTTAGGCCCGAGTTTCTATGAGGTTCTAGACGACCTGGTATCTCGGATGCTCTATCCGCTCTCCTTTGCAGTGAGGACAACGGCCCGGCCTGGTAAACCGTTTTCTCTCGTCAAACACATAATCGCATGCAAGGCATTGGGATGGGATTACGATCAGTCTGTTACCTTGTGATACAACGGAACGTGCGATGTGGGGAAGATGACTGTAGACCTCTTTTTCTTGAATACTAAGCATCTGGGAGAGACCTCGGGCACTATACACTCCTTGAGACAACAACGTTATCATTTGCCGGCGAATGGTTTGCATCCCCATCTCCCCCCGATATGTTACGACGCCACCTCTCCACGATATCTCTGTGGTCAATCGGCCCTATCCCCTTATTTATAAAGAATTCATCAAGCTCGTACTGGTTGCCGCACCACCACCAATCTTTCAAGATCTTGCCGGCTTCCGGCTTGAACATCCAATCATGACCCTGGGTCTGTGCCAGAGCCTTTTCCATGGTAGCCTCAGCCATCCATGAAATCACATAGTCCAGGGCATAGAATTCCGGCACAAGATCAAAGAGATGAGTTTCAGGCCGGTAGGAAAAGCCCGTACATTCTTCTAAAAGCCGGGCATAAATCTCTCCGTCTGCGATCTCGTTCTTCTTGAACATTTCAAACTCAGCCAGGAACTTACCGACGTATCTCCTGAAAACAGACAGGTCCTTTAAAGCCTTGTAGAAGGATATCTCTTCTATCTCTCTGGATGAAAGACCCAGCTGTCTTTCAAGAAATAACGGAGAAAAGCACATGTTCTGGAGCAAGAACGAATAGCTTTCTGAAAGTGTATTTGAGGTGAAGAAATCCTTTTCCCATGAAGAAAGGTCCGGCGATGTGAAGGTATGACCCAGGGCATGACCCATTTCATGGAATAGAGTTTCAAGGTCGATCCAGCCGCCTTCTGGATTCATGACGAGGTGGATTTCATCCGGTATCCTCAAGGCAAAGCTCATGGCCTGAGCCCCCTTTTTGGGGGAATGATTTATGTCGAGAACAAGGCCCGGGATCTTTTTCACCTCTATTTCCCATTGATCGAAAAAATTGAGATGGTTACTCAGAGGGATTTGATTTGGGAAAAGATGGTCAAATTCACCCAGGCCGAGGAGGTAAATTGCATCAAATCGGTTCAGTTCACACAGGGGTACCCCCAGACTCTTCTTGGCCCAAGCCTCCATGGCTTCAAAGTATAACGTATCTGTCTCTCGCAATGTTTCTTGCAGCACAGAAACGTAGGCCTCGTAGTCAACCTGCTTCTTGTCATAACAATATTGCGCATAGTCTTCGTAGCCGAATTCATTCTTAAGGAGCTTGAGAAGGGATTCCCAAACTTCGATAGCAAATGGCATCAAGAATTTGCAGAGGCTGCTTGACTCCTTTTCAATCATTTTCCGCTTCTGCAAATTACTTCTCTTCTGGCACCACGAGAGAGTATCCTTGAAATAGATCTTCTCTCCATCAACGTGGGCGGCAGCTCCCCTCATCAAGGTGAACAGCTCGTTTTCATAGGGTGAGATTTGGGACTGCAAATAATGGCCCAAAAGAGAGTGAAAAACCCTTTGCCTTTGTCTTGTCCATGTCCCGGAAGGACGCAGCTTCTTAATGACCCTCGGCTCCAGGATGTTATAGAACCCATCATATGTGTCGTGATGTGGTGCCTCGGTCCCCTTCCAGAAGTTCAGGGCCCTGGAGGTCAAACGATAGTTCAAGGTTAAAAGGGCCTTCTCGATTTCTTTTGTACTAGTAAAATCTTTCAAACAGGATTGATCCATTCTTATCGACCTGGAATTTCGTACAGAAAAGATAAGGGGCCGGCAAAGAGCATCCCGCTAATCGTCCAGAGAATCATGGCAGATATAAAAACAACAAAGGTCGCCTTACGCCCGCTTAAATGATAAACCTTCTGGGCCGCCACAATTGAGACAACAACACTCCATACGGTCAGAACTAGGCCGGTAAATGGCAGAATAATCATCCAATCGATAATACCGCTAAGGCCTACAATCCGAACAAAGCCCAAGAATTCTTGCTTGCCCTTTGAATAACCACAGAGAAGATGGACAAAGCCTCCAAAGAAAAAAAGTACGACAATGGAGAAAAGAGCCCCCACTAAAACGCCGACAAGGCTTTGGCCCGGAATAAATGCCAGTGCTCCACCTATGGCTGTTACAGCGATACCAAATCTTATGGCACTGGGGTCGGCAGCCACTTCTGCCATTGTTAGTTTATTAAGCTTTACAATTTCAATGGCCTTCTTGAAATAATCGAGTGTGCCGGCAGGTTCAAACGGGCCGGTATTCTGGTTTTGCATGCTTTTGCCTGTTAATGAATAATGCCTATCGACCCAAATCCACCGTCCAATTTGCGTATTGATAATGATATCAGGCTGTTTCGGGGTGTTCCTGGTCACCAGCAAGGTATTAGATGCAAGGCGCCGAGGAGCGACGACTGAGGCGTATGAGCAATACTCCACAAGGAGGAGCGATCGAAGGCAACGCCGCAGATGATGCCTTGATGGTGGATCAGGGTCGATTTCTCTCATTGAGGGTTTACGTGTCGGTGTGGTATTATCATACGTTGAAAAGTTTTCATAGCGGCAAGTAGCTTACGGTTCTGAACCGGGAAAACCAAGAAGAGTGCACAACCCTCTGTTTAAAAAGCTGTCCCTCCTTTATGTCCGGATGGAAGAGGAGTACGACCACGTAGCCGGGAAGATCGGCCTCTCCTGCCACGAATGTCCTGACAATTGCTGCAACAGTTATTTCCAGCACCATACCCACATAGAATGGGCATATCTTTGGAAGGGGATGGAATCCCATTCTGATGAAAAGCAGAGGGAGCTTGTAAATAGAGCCGGGGAGTGCGTCACAAAGAGTCAAGCCCTCTTGGCTCAGGGCCTTAGGCCCCGCATTATGTGCCCCCTGAACGATAACGGCCTTTGCCGGCTTTACGAATACAGGCTCATGATATGCCGTATGCACGGTGTCCCTAACAGTTTTGTCAGGCCGGATGGTAAAAGTATCAGCTTCCCAGGCTGTTTCAGGTGCCAGGAGCTTGGCCCGGATTTGGAAAAGGTTCCTGTTCTGGAGCGAACCAAGTTTTACCAGGAGTTGGCCTCCCTGGAGATCGCCTTTGCGGGATCGAAGAGCAAGGGCCTGTCCAAGGTGAATTTGACCATAGCCGAAATGCTGGTCAAGGGACCCCCTAGTGTTGCGTCTCAGAAATAACTTTCATAATCTCCAAGATCGTACGGGACTCGCAGAGTCGACATTATAAATCCGCTTCTGTTCAAGGCGTCAGCCGCAAATTCGAATATCGAAGCTCGACACGAAGTGAAGCCTGAGCGCCAAACAAATTCGAATATCTAATGACCAAAATCCAAAACCAGTTTAGAACATTGGGAAATTCGAATTTTGATATTGTTTAGAATTTCGAGTTTCGTGCTTCGAGTTTCACATCTTAGTGACTCAACGCCGATGTCATGTTTGCTTTGATTTTTGTAAATCGCTTCTGAGACACGATACTAGAATATAGTGGCTGTTCTTTGTCTTGAAGAGATGGTTCGAGGTGCAGCCTCCACGTAAGACTAGATCGCCTAAATCACGACACCCTGCCCAAATCCACCGTCTAATTTACGTATTGATAATGATATCAGGCGGTTTCGGGGTATTCCTGATCACCAGCAAGGTATTAGATGCAAGGCGCCGAGGAGCGACGACTGAGGCGTATGAGCAATACTCCGCAAGGAGGAGCGATCGAAGGCAACGCCGCAGATGATGCCTTGATGGTAGATCAGGGCGGTCTTCCTCGCTTGACAGATAGGGCCG
>PVMS01174504.1_pt1 | contig 10175 bp, 5 predicted proteins | sample 1853461 | NCBI WGS metagenome assembly PVMS01 (sample SAMN08582032, study PRJNA380276) | Marine sediment metagenome, whole genome shotgun sequencing project. | isolation source: ocean sediment barecode stripped | collected 2017
CGTGAAATCGAGCGAATTGACAGCGGATATCGTTCAATGATGTCGGTGCAATCGAGCCTTGTTATGTATCCAATCTATGCCTACGGCTCTGAAGCTCAGCGTGAAAAATACCTGCCCGGGCTCGCCAGCGGCGAATTGATTGGCTGCTTTGGCCTGACCGAACCCGACGCCGGGTCGGACCCGGGTAGTCTGTTGACGCGGGCGGAAAAAATTGATGGCGGTTATCGCCTGACCGGCACTAAAATGTGGATTTCCAATAGCCCCATCGCCGACATATTTGTGGTCTGGGCTAAATCTACGGCGCACGAGGGCAAAATACGTGGCTTTATACTGGAAAAAGACATGCCCGGCTTAAGCGCACCAAAAATCGCCGGAAAACTCTCCTTACGCACTTCGATCACCGGAGAAATTGTCATGCAGGGTGTAGAAGTAGGCGAAGATGCTCTACTACCCAATGTCTCTGGCCTCAAAGGCCCCTTCGGCTGCCTCAACCGCGCGCGCTACGGTATCGCATGGGGTGTGACCGGTGCCGCTGAGTTTTGCTGGCACGCCGCCAGGCAATACGGCCTGGACCGAAAACAATTTAAACGACCACTGGCACAAAACCAGTTGTTTCAGAAAAAACTGGCCGACATGCAAACCGAAATCAGCCTGGCGTTACAGGCCTGCCTGCGTGTGGGCCGCTTGATGGATGAGGGTCAGGCCGCACCCGAAATGATTTCTCTAATCAAACGCAATAACTGTGGCAAAGCTCTGGACATTGCACGCCTCGCCCGGGATATGCACGGCGGCAATGGCATCAGTGAAGAATTTGAAATCATGCGGCATATGTGTAACCTGGAGACGGTCAACACCTACGAAGGCACGCATGATGTTCATGCCTTGATCCTGGGCCGTGCACAGACCGGGCTGCAAGCGTTCTTTTAGTCAATGCTCGACCGAACCCAGGTTGTTCACCAAAACTTCATTAATCGCGTTACGCAGCGTGACCTGCCTCAAATACAGAAACATATTTCACTTGAATTAAACAGTTTAAGTAATTGTATATTAGTAGAGTTATTTGAATCTCAAGTCCTAAGTCGCCAGCTTGATCGTATCGCCAAAAAGCTTCAGTCCGAGGGCGAAGGCTTTTATACCATCGGCAGTTCAGGCCATGAAAACATGGCCGCCGTCGCAGCGGCCTTCAGGCTTAGTGGCATGGCGTTTTTGCATTACCGTGATGCGGCTTTTCAAATTCAGCGTTCCAAAATGCTACCCGGCCAGACTCCGGCCTGGGACATGCTACTGAGTTTTACCGCATCTGCAGATGATCCCATTTCCGGTGGACGGCACAAGGTTCTTGGCAGCCTGCCGCTTTTCATTCCACCACAAACCAGCACCATCGCTTCGCACCTGCCAAAGGCTGTCGGTGCTGCGTATAGCATTGGACTGGCACGACGCCTGCAACCGAAACAGCAAAAACTACCAGATGACGCGGTGATAATCTGTAGTTTCGGCGATGCCTCAGCTAATCACTCGACCACCCAGGGCGCAATCAATACTGCCAGTTGGACAGCCTACCAGCATGTGCCGATGCCGCTGGTATTGATCTGTGAAGACAACGGAATCGGGATATCAACGCGCACGCCCGGCGGCTGGATAAGGGCTGTTTTTTCTAATCGGCCCGGGCTTAAATATTTCAGTTGCAATGGCCTGGATGTGCTGGACACCTATGCGACCGCATGCGAGGTAGAACAATATGTACGCAGAACAGGCAAGCCCGCGCTTCTGCATTTTAACTGCGTGAGGCTCTATGGGCATGCCGGCCCCGATGCGCCCAGTGCATATTTATCGCGTGAGGAGATAGAAAGCGTCGAAGCGAATGACCCGCTACTACATACCGCAGCCCGCTTGCTTGAAGGGGGTATTTTAAACGCGACGCAGATCCTCGATCTGTACAATGAAACAGAGCAACGTCTGTTGCGTATCGCCGCAGAAGCCATCAAACGCCCGAAACTGCAAACCCCTAAACAGGTGATGCGCAGCCTGCTGCCACCAAAGCTGGCAAAACCTGTGCAGGAAAACATAGGCGCTGCACAGCGGAATAACCTGTTTGGTCGCGATATAGAGGAAATGAAAAAGCCGCAGCACATGGCGCGAATGATCAGCTGGGCCCTCACAGATTTAATGCTGGAACACGCACAAATTATCCTCGCCGGCGAAGACATCGGGCCCAAGGGCGGAGTCTATAACGTAACCGCGAAATTGCACAATCGCTTCGGCGCACAACGCGTCATCAACACCCTGCTGGACGAGCAAAGCATACTCGGTCTGGCGATCGGTCTGGCACACAATGGTTTTCTGCCGATTCCAGAAATTCAATTCCTGGCCTATCTGCACAATGCCGAGGATCAACTACGCGGCGAAGCGGCAACCTTAAGTTTTTTCTCCGATGGCGCTTACACCAACCCGATGATCATACGCATTGCCGGGCTGGGGTATCAAAAAGGTTTTGGTGGGCATTTCCATAACGACAACAGCCTCGCGGTTTTGCGTGATATCCCGGGCATTATTATCGCCTGCCCGGGCAATGCCGAGGATGCGGTATTGATGCTGCGGGAATGCGTCAGGCTCGCACTGGAAGAACAACGCGTCATCGTATTTATCGAACCCATCGCCCTGTATATGAAACGTGATTTACATAGCCCGGGCGATGGGCTTTGGACATTTAACTATCCCACCCCGCAAGACGGAAAAGCGATATCACTCGAGCAAATCGGTGTTTATGGTGAGGGTACTGAATTGGCAATCATTTCATACGCCAACGGTTTTTATCTCTCACGCCAGGCTGAAAAAATCCTTTCTAAAAAGCATGGCCTGCATACTCGAATCATTGATCTACGCTGGCTCGCCCCCCTGCCCGAGGCCGCGCTCCTGAAGGCCGTCAGGCGTTGCGCCACTATACTTATCGTTGATGAATGCCGCAAAACAGGCTCACAAAGCGAGGCCCTGATGGCGCTGCTACACGAAAAAGTAGAGCACGCACCCGTTGTGAAACGCATCACAGCACAAGACAGTTTTATTCCACTGGGAAAGGCGGCGACCGTCACCCTGCCCGCACGCGATACGATCGTTCAGGCAGCCCTGGAGCTCACGCGCGCGTGAGCACGCAACGAAAAACAGCGCTTGTCGTCTGCCCGGGGCGTGGCACCTACAACAAAAGCGAGCTGGGCTATTTACAGCGCCATCATGCAGATAAAAAAGACCTAATCAACAGCATAGACGATTACCGGCGTCAGACCCGACAAACTACAATCAGCGAACTCGATCAGGCAAGGATATTCGACCCACGTATACACACCCGTGGTGACAATGCTTCGAGCCTGATTTACGCCTGTGCTTACGCAGATTTTCTTTCTATTGACCGGGATCACTATGATGTCGTGGCCATTACCGGCAATTCGATGGGCTGGTATATCGCATTAGTTTGTGCAGGAAGCTTGAGCCCGAGCGATGCCCTAATGCTAATCGACAGCATGGGCAAGCTGATGTCTGATGAAGGGGCAGGAGGCCAGCTCATTTACCCTCTGCTGGACGATAACTGGCAGACCATACCAGGTCGGATACAGGAATTGGACAGGCTTACACGAGAAATTAACCAGCAGGCTGGCAATCAATTAACAAATTCAATTTTACTGGGCGGGCTACGCGTATTCGCCGGCAACGACGCAGCGCTTGAAACGCTGCACACATCACTGCCTCCTGAGGGCAACTATCCGATGCGCCTGCCTAATCATGCCGCCTTTCACAGCCCCTTGATGCAAACTACATCAGAAACAGCGCGTAGCTTGATACCGAACGGGATGTTCAATTCGCCCCGAATACCGCTGGTCGACGGTCGCGCACAAAGCTGGTTTCCTCTGTCCAGTGACGCAACGAGTTTGTACGAATACACCCTGGGGCATCAAATCGTCAAAACCTATCAGTTCTCGCGCGCGATTCAAGCCAGTGTCCAGGAATTTGCTCCCGATTGCCTGATCATCCCGGGGCCGGGTAATACCCTGGGGGGCGCTACCGCCCAGGCGCTAATTGATATACAGTGGCAGGGCCTTACATCCAAACAGGATTTTATAAAGCGCCAGCAAAACGACCCCTTCATATTATCGATGGGATTGGAAGAGCAACGCAAAAAAGTTATTGGCGTAGGCGGATAACGTATGGTGATCCCGATTAATTTTCATGGGTATGACACAAGCAAATCGATTGCCTACAGTTTGACGTGTTCACAAACTTTGAGTATGTTTAAAGCCTTAAATATACTTACGTCTATGCAATGACAACCAAACAGGGTGGCCCGTTAATCAGCCCCGACAGCCGGGATTTTGATCAGGTTTGCGCTGATTTCCACTGGCGATTACCCACGCATTTTAATATCGCTGAAAGCGTTTGTGACCGGCATCAGAATCTCGCGGATAGAATTGCGATGTTCTATGAGAACGAGCTGGGTGAGAGCGCACAATACACCTTTGGGCAACTGGCTACTACCTCAAATCAGCTGGCCAATGCACTAACAGGTCTGGGGATAAAGGAAGGCGATCGTGTTGCAATTGTCCTGCCCCAGCGCCTGGAAACCGGCCTGTCGCATCTGGCACTTTATAAGCTCAAGGCGATTGCAGTGCCATTATCTGGCCTGTTTGGCTCCGACGCCCTGTCCTATCGCCTCCGGGACAGCGGCGCAAAACTGCTCATTACCGACGCAAAGCACCGTGAACTGATTGAATCCATTAAACCCGAACTCCCCGACCTGACCACGGTGCTGGACGTGGACGCCACACAGGGGTTTTGGGGTGCCATCGAAAACGCCAGCGAACTGTACACGCTGCCGCATACACCGCCTGATACGCCTGCGCTGCTAATTTACACTTCGGGAACCACAGGCCCGGCCAAAGGGGCGACGGTCGCTCATCGCTGTTTTTATGGCAATCTGACCGGCTTTGAGCTCTCACACAATTTTTACGGGCAACAGGACGATTTGTTCTGGACTCCTGCAGATTGGGCCTGGACCGGCGGATTAGTCGATGCGTTGCTGCCCAGCTGGTATTATGGGAAACCCATCCTGGCCTACGAAGGCGGCAAGTTCGACCCGGAAAAGACCTGCTATTTACTGGATAAATACCAGGTCCGGAATGGTTTCGTACCGCCCACTGCGCTTAAAATGTTGCGCCAGGTCGAAGGCATTGACACGCATTACAATATCAATTTTCGCAGCATCATGTCGGCCGGCGAGGCCCTGGGCGCGGAACTGTATCACTGGGGGCAGGAATCCCTGAGCGTCAAGATCAATGAAATGTGGGGACAAACCGAGTTCAACTATATCGCGGGCAACTCGTCGGCGATCATGGAACCTCGTCCCGGCAGCATAGGCAAAGCCTACCCCGGCCATAAAGTCGAAGTAATCGACAATGCGGGCAATGTATTAGCTCCAGGCGAAACGGGCGAGCTGGCGGCGCATACAGACGACCCTGTCATGTTTCTGGGATACTGGAAAAAACCCGAAGCCACCGCGGAAAATATAATTAATGGCTGGTGGCTCACGGGTGATTCGGGTTATAAAGATGAAGACGGTTATATCTGGTTTGTCGGGCGCAACGATGACGTAATCAGTTCCGCGGGGCATCGTATCGGGCCAGGTGAAATTGAAGACGTGCTGATGAGTCACCCGGCTGTAATGCAGGCCGCTGTCATTGGTAAACCGGACGAACTGCGGGGCGAAATAGTCAAGGCATTCGTCATTACCCAATCGCACATTGAGCAGAATGAGAATCTGATTCACACGCTACAACAGCATGTAAAGAATCGCCTGGCTGCGCATGAATACCCGCGAGAAATTGAATTTATCGATGAACTACCAATGACCACCACAGGCAAGGTACGTCGTGTAGAATTGCGACAACGCGAGAAACCCATTCCCTCGTAGGATGCAATTCACTAACACTCACTGCATCCTGCAAGTTTTAAACCAATAACGGACATAAAAAACTCATGACTACATTCAAAGCCTTCCGCATCGACCGCGAAGAGAAACAAATCATCGCCGGTTTCCAGAATATTAAGCTCGACGATCTCACAGAAGGTGAGGTGGTGATCAAAGTCAGCTGGTCTGGCATCAATTACAAGGATGCACTGGCGGGCACGGGCAAAGGCCAGATACTGCGCCAATACCCTTTAAACGGCGGTATAGACCTGGCGGGTAGCGTCGTCAGCTCTCTCGATTCACGCTACAAACAAGGCGATTCTGTACTGGTTTGCGGCTGCGGACTTTCTGAAACCGCGGACGGCGGATACGCCGAATACGCCCGGGTTTGCGGCGATTGTGTGGTCCCGATTCCAGACGGGATGAGTGAACGCGACGCAATGGGCATCGGCACCGCCGGGTTTACCGCGGCGCTAGCGGTCATGCGTATGGAACAGATGGGACAGGTACCTGATATGGGCCCGATTCTGGTCACGGGCGCGACCGGCGGCGTCGGCAGTTTTGCCATCGATATGCTGGCCGCGAAAGGCTACGATATCACCGCGTTCACGGGCAAAACTGAGCAATATGATTACCTTAAAAATCTGGGCGCCAGTGATTTCATAGATCGGAAAACATTAGAAATGAGTGGCCGGCCGCTGGACAAGGCGTTATGGGGCGGTGCGGTTGATAGCGTAGGAGGCGAAACCCTGGCCTGGTTGTGCAGTACGGTAAAACCCTTCGGCAATATCGCCAGTATCGGTCTCGCCGGCGGTTACAAACTTGAAACTACTGTCATGCCATTTATTCTTCGCGGTGTTTCCCTGATCGGCATAAACTCAATCGAGATGCCTACCGAAATGCGCAATCGGGCCTGGGAACGCCTGGGAGACGATTTACGGCCCAATCACCTCGAAGAGATTATAACGCGAGAGATTACATTTGATGAACTACCCGGCGCATTCGACGGTTATCTAAACGCGTCTATTCTGGGTAGAACAGTGGTCAAAATTGCCTAATTAGTCGCTAAGCAGGGAACTATTCGAATTTGGTATTGATTCTTTTGCTGCGATCCGGCACAGAACCTGTCCCGGGCGAGTCAATCGGTCCAGACGGCGCGCATACATTACGCCTTCGACCGATGCGCTTAGTTCGATTCGTGCTTTTTCCGTATCGTATTCGGACACATCGAATACAGTACATACTATATCGCCGGGCGACACACTTTCTCCGGGTTGCGTATTGTAACTAACGACACCCGCTATCGGAGCGAGAATTTTTTCCACACCGTCGAGCGGAGTGGCCAGGTTACGCAATGCAGGGGGTTCTGGCGCCTGCCCGCCGATAATCCCCCTGGATTGCAAATAGTAAAACAATGCATGCGCATCCTGCTCAGCCAAAGACTCTTCTACATCGGCTTTACCACGCAGTTCAACCGTCGCGGCCATACAGGCATACGCAATGGGGTAATCGGGAAAACGTTTTGCCAGCGCCCACCACAGGCCGCTCATAGCCTCATCAAATGGATTGCCCCCGGAAACCTCGGCTAATAAAGAAACATCGGCCCGCAAATACGCTGCCAAATCACGCGCCTCCGACCAGATTGGCTTGCCCGTATAAATATGCATCACAGACTGCCAGTCACAATGTAAATCCAGCACGATGTCGGCATCAATGGCGTTCATGGACAGGGCATTTTTTAAGGCTTCCACCTCGTTCAACGGTTGTTTTTCAGCGAGAATATTGAGTGCTGCTTCACGGATCAGCCGGGTGTTTTTATCCCGGTCGCCACCGAGTGATTTTTCTACTGTATTTGCTATTTTTTCCGTTAAATCAATATGATTTCGATTGAAGTTAATGCCGTTAGAATGATCATACCGGCCCGAAAGTTCACCCAGGAGTTGCTGCCCGTTACCGATCGGATTCGCAACAGGGGCCAATACGATATGCCCTTGTATCTGACCTCTTGCGCATGCCTGATCCAGCAGCCTAATCAGTTTATGGATTACCAGCAGGCCGGGGATTTCATCTGCGTGTAAGGCCGCCTGCAGATAAGCCTTGCGCCCCTGCCCAGGCACACCGTAATGGATAAAATCCAGTTTGCGCGTGGTTCCGGGACTGGATGAAGGGAGCCTTACGGTTTCAACCCGGCGATTGTTTCCGGATACATCTGAGTTCATAACGGTATATTACAATACAGGAGGTGACGCTTAACCAAATACACGACTGAAGTTAATATTTCCCTCAGGTCAATTCGGACAAGCCGCTCATCAACACCGACAACATCGGGAAATCCGGTTTGTCTGATGCTTTAAGCTGCGCGGTGGTACGCTGAATACCTTCGACGCCAACTTGATGGCTGGCCAGCCAGTCTTCAAGCATGCTGGCGGAAGATTTTTTGCTGTGCCCCTGCAATATATCGCGCGTAATCGCTGCGTGATTCGAGACCAGATCGACCGCCAGCGCAAAACGTGCCCTTCCGTGCCACTGGTTCTTGATGGAAAGCTGCTCGATCGCCCTGAATGTCCACCCCAGGTCGAGAGCCTCTTGCACCTGAAAATAAATTTGCGCGGTCAGCTCAACTTTACAATCACTACTGATTGAAATTCCGGCGATCTCGAGTGAAGCGGATCGATAAGCCAGACGGCTTAGCTTCGCTGCCAATGACGGTAAGACGCCTGCATCAAAATAACGCGTATGCAAGATCTCAACCGCTTGTTTATCCTGGTCTGATAAATAATCGTCGATATGGCTCAATACGCGCGTTACGGGCGCCCGGTAATCTTTAATGGTCGCGTCGATATCAATTGAACCGGGGTGGCGCTTAAGTAACCATACGATGGTTTTACCGAGCATTTCGGCTACATTTAGCAGGCATTCCAGTTGCAAACCAGCCTCCACTTTATTGTCCAGCGCCTCAATCTCTGAAACCAGCTGGCTGCTTTGCATTATTTCCTGTGCGACAAACCAGGCACGCGCAAGATCCGGCGCTGCCGCGTCCATTACCGCACCCAGCGCAAAATGAAACGACGGCCCCATCTGACCAATAAACCGATTGGTAAGATGTGTCGCAATAATTTCCCGTTTAAGTCGATGGCTGTGAATATAGTCGTGAAAGCGCTTGCGCATCGCAGAAGGGAAATACGCCTCAATCTCTCCCGCCAGCGCGGCATCATCCGGTAAATCGGATGCCAGTAACGCGTCGTAAAGATCCATCTTACTATACGACAGTAATACCGACAGCTCAGGCCGCGTCAAGGCCCCGCCCTGCTCCAGGCGTTGGTTAAGCTCTGCATCATCTGGCAGGTACTCTATGGCGCGACTAAGCCCACGTTCTTCTAGTATCTTTAGGGCATTGATATGCTGTGGCAACAGGCGTTCGCCAAAAAATGCAGCAATACTGATTGTTTGGGTCTGTATATAGTTATTTCTCAATACCAGATGCCCAACCTCTTCTTCCATCCCTGCCAGCAATTTATTACGCTGTGCCCGGGTAATCTTGCCGTCTTCAATCGCACGATTAAACAAGATTTTAATATTGACCTCGTGATCGGAGGTATCAACCCCCGCTGAATTATCAATCGCGTCGGTATTGCATAAGCCGCCGTGCTGCGAGAACTCGATACGCGCGTTTTGGGTCATACCCAGGTTGCCCCCTTCTCCGATCACCGCACAACGAAGTTCAGTGGCATCAACGCGCAAGGCATCATTGGCCTTATCCTGAGCTTCATCCTGGGATTCGTTGGAGGCTTTGACATAGGTACCAATGCCACCATTCCACAATAATTCGACCGGCATTTTGAGAATCAAATTAATTAGCTCAGTCGGTGAACATTTTGAAATATTCGTGTCGAGCATTTTCTTCATTGGTGCGCTTAAACTAATTGACTTTGCCTTGCGTTCAAAAATGCCCCCACCTTTTGATATCAGCTTGCTATCGTAATCTGACCAGGATGAGCGTGGTAACTCAAACAGACGTTTACGTTCCACATACGAACGCGCAGCATCGGGTGATGGGTCAATAAATATATGCATGTGGTTAAACGCTACCTGGAGCTGAATATGCTCAGACAACAGCATGCCATTTCCAAACACATCGCCAGCCATATCACCGATCCCCACCACGGTAAAATCCGTGCTCTGGATATCCTTACCACGCTCTCGAAACAGGCGCTTGACCGAC
>PVMS01099993.1_pt1 | contig 10173 bp, 11 predicted proteins | sample 1853461 | NCBI WGS metagenome assembly PVMS01 (sample SAMN08582032, study PRJNA380276) | Marine sediment metagenome, whole genome shotgun sequencing project. | isolation source: ocean sediment barecode stripped | collected 2017
CGGGCTGTGTGATACCTGTGAAGAAGACGTGGGTTCTCATACCGTGTGCATCCAGATTACGGGCCGATTTCTTGAATATTCACGCTTTAAAGGTAATGATTTATCAACGCCGATGCCAGAGTTTGGTTTTCCGGGCTTGCGTGAAGGTGACCTTTGGTGTCTATGCGCTGCGCGCTGGATGCAGGCTTACCAGGATAACATGGCGCCCCGTGTTTTTCTGATGCGAACCCATCAACGTGCTTTGGAAGCGGTGCCGCTGGGTATTCTGGTAGCCTGCATCCAGCGCGCAGCGCATAGACACCAAAGGTCACCTTCACGCAAGCCCGGAAAACCAAACTCTGGCATTGGCGTTGATAAATCATTACCTTTAAAGCGTGAATATTCAAGAAATCGGCCCGTAATCTGGATGCACACGGTATGAGAACCCACGTCTTCTTCACAGGTATCACACAGCCCGTCGCGAAAAAACCCCGTGACAGGATCACCACCACATAGTGCCAGTGGCTCGCCCAATACGTTAATCGATTCAACCTTATTCATTTTAAGACCAACGCCCGTCACGATTTTAAAAAAGCGGCCTGTATCACGGGCTCCAGCTCCAACAGGGCTTCGCGATAGACCTCTTTTTTAAACGCGATTATATTTTCCAGAGGATGCCAGTAATCGACCCAGCACCAGCCATCAAACTCAGGTTTAGCGCTTTTATCCAGCTGAATATCGTCCTCATCCCCGGTCAAATGAAACAAAAACCACTGCTGTTTCTGACCGCGAAAGCGATTTCCAAAGCGAGACTGGTTAGGCACATCATAGCGATACCATTTATTAGTGGTGCCTAGCAGGCGGACATGATGCGGGTAAAGGCCCACCTCTTCGTATAACTCACGATAAGCGGCTTCGCGCGGCGACTCCTTGTACTCCACACCCCCCTGGGGGAACTGCCAGCCATCGTGGCGCACGCGACGCGCCCATAAAACCTGACAGGCCTTATTGCACACAATGATCCCCACGTTCGGACGATAACCGTCACGATCGAGGCCGGATTTATTGCGTTTTCGCCCAAGATATGCCATTCCTTTATCGTAGAGCGCACCGCGATGATTATCAAGTTATATTCCTGAATCTGCTCAAAAGCTGAACCATTTCATTTGGTTTTGTTCGATCTCATCCCGGATAAAAACCTGGCGTGCTACTTTTCCCCCTCAGCATTCATTCTGCTCAGGTAATCTTCATATTCCTTGCGAAACACACTCTCAAGCCGGTCTATTGATTCTTCAGGCGATACTTCATTCAATACATGCGCGCTCATCGCGGCCGAGGTTTGATCAAACAACACTTTTTTGTCCAGCATCGGGTAGGTTTTTGACAGGCGCTTGATCGCAGGAATAACACCCTCTTTTTGTGGGCGCGGAATAGAGACCACCTCGACGGGGGATACGGCTTTCGGCGGGTATTTATTCGCCAGGAACCCGGCAAACTCATGCAGCATTAACAGCGCCTCATCGGGAAGCTGAGCCGCGATATCCGCCGTCTCTTCCAGGCGCGATACCCGTGAAGGGCATTTACTCTTTTGGGGGACCAGCACGCTTTGCAGGCCTTATTTTCCGATTGCGGGCATGTAAAGCTACTATTTCTTTTTTTTACGTTTCTCGCAATGGGTCTGAGCAAATTTAAGGAATTCTTCCATCGCCTGAACGCGAAATTTTTGACGCTGATATACCAGGGAAAATGGCCGGTTCAGGGGCGGATCGAGCGAAACCGTCGACAACAACCCCAGTGCGACTTCCTTTTGTAAGGTAGCGATAGACTGAACCGTAACGCCCAGGCCCGCACCCACTGCCGCCTTAATTGATTCGGGACTGGTAAATTCAAGGATACGATTCAAATTATCAGCGGAATTTCCGTGTGACTCGATGTAATGAGTAAACACGCGGCGCGTACCGGAACCTTCTTCGCGCCCGATAAACGGGAATTCGATAATATCGTCTACGGTGACTTTGTCTTTCTTCGCCAGCACATGATCGGGCGTACAGGCCAATACCAGCTCATCATACCAGCAGACTTCGGTCGTCAGATTTTTATTTTCTACCGGTCCTTCAACAATACCGATATCGATCTCATTGTTCTCGACCATGTGAATAATGCCCTGGGTATTGGAAATATTCAGCCGAATCGTCACGTCCGGGAAATTACGCTGATACTCGCCGAGAATTTCGGGGATGACGTAATCGCCGATAGTGGTGCTTGCGCCTATGACCAGCGGCCCTTGCACCTCGCCCGTCATGGTGCGTACTGCATTATCCATTTCCTTGTATTTCTCGATAATCTGATCCGCATAGGTTTGCACCAGTTCACCTGTTTCAGTGAGCGTAATTCGATTATGCGTACGATCAAATAATCGCGCGTTAAAATATTCTTCCAACTGGCGGATTTGAAACGTAACCGCAGGTTGCGTCATATGAAGCGTTTCAGCAGCCTTGGTAAAACTTAAAAGCCGTGCAACAGTGGTAAAAACTTGTAATCGCCGATCAGCCAATTGAACACCTCATATTAGAATTTGATTTAATAGGTATTTTATATACCACATAAATTATAAACTATACCAATTTGGTGGGGCAACTTTGTTGCATTAATTATTACCTGCAGCCAAGTTTTATAAGCCACATTACCCCAAATTAACTTGAATTTACCGATACGAACCGTATAAAGTAGGTCATTACTCTAAACTATAACCCCTGATCGGAGAAAACATGGCACGAATTATCGACTCCAGCGCTTCCGTACAATCGCGTGAAATTGTAATCAATTCCACGCTGAAGAACACCTACCTGCTACTTTCAATGACGTTGTTGTTCAGCGCAGCAATGGCCGGCCTGTCAATGTCAATGAACTGGCCCCCGCTTGGCATAGTGCCCACGCTAGTCGGTTATTTCGGCCTGCTGTTCCTGACTTCTAAATTCAGTAATTCTGCGCTCGGCCTGCTGTTCGTATTTGCCCTGACAGGGTTTATGGGCATTACGCTGGGCCCGATTCTGAGCCTGTATATGACGAATCTACCCAATGGTAGTAGCATCATCATGACAGCAATGGGCGGTACCGGGGTGATTTTTGTTGCCCTGTCCGCTTATGCAGTGATCTCGCACAAAGATTTTTCTTTCATGGGCGGCATGCTGATGGCGGGCATCCTGGTGGGATTTTTGATGGGCCTGGGCGCCATTTTCTTTCAAATGCCGATGCTCTCGCTGGCGGTTTCCGCAATGTTTATTCTGCTCATGTCAGGCCTGATCTTGTATCAGACCAGCGCAATCGTGCATGGCGGTGAAACGAATTATATTAATGCCACGGTAACGCTATTTGTTTCTATTTTAAATCTGTTTACCTCCTTGCTGCATATCCTGGGCATCATGGACGACTAGTCCGAATCGGTTTTAATCGTAAAATTTGACCACAGAGGCCGCAGCGCACAAACAATTTATTTTCTCTGTGTACTCTGTGGCCTCTGTATTTAAACCAGAATTTTGATCGGCAGGCAAAATATTATCGCTCCGGTTTTGCGCTAATCAGCACCTTGCTTCATAATCAGACGCTCCTAACACTGCCTGATTCCTCGCTTGCGATTTAACATAAGCCTGTCCCGCACATTATTTACCTGTCTCTGCATTGGCCTTTACGCGCCCACTCATGCGGCTGAAACGCTTGTTTCTGCCAAATTTGAACTAAACTTCGATGAAGCTATAGATATCCCCTTTATCGATGATGCGCCCCGCGCTACTAATAACGAGCATCCTGCCTGGTTTAGCGAGACCTATCTAAATCTTCCGGACGACCTGGCGCAAGCTCAATCCAGGGGGAAAAAAGGCATCATATTGTATTTTGGGCAAACTCACTGCGCGTATTGCGAAGCCTTGCTTGAAGTGAATTTCGAAAAAGAAAAGGATATTGTAAATTACACGCGCCAGAATTTTGATGTCATTGCGCTGGATATCTGGGGGAACCGCGTTGTCACTGACTTCGACGGCAACCAACTTGAAGAAAAGACCCTCGCCGAATTTGAACGAACCGATTTTACGCCTTCACTCATATTTTATACTGAAGACGGCACCGAAGCACTGCGTCTGCGCGGCTACCATCCTCCATACAAATTCCGGGGAGCGCTGAAATACGTGGTTGAGGGCTATTACAAAGCAGAATCCTACCGCGAATATATGGCTCGTGCCAATCCACCACCAAAATTTGATCTGGGGGACATGAATGAAGAGGATTTCTTCATAACGCCGCCGTATGGCCTGGATCGAAGCCGTTTTGTGGCGGAAGCTCCGCTGGTAGCCTTTTTTGAACGTCCTAACTGCCACGCCTGCGACATCCTTCATTCGGACCCATTGGAAGACGATTTAACCCGCAAACTGCTCGAGCAGTTTGAAGCCGTGCAGCTGGATATGTGGTCAGATCAAAGGGTTCTGACGCCTGACGGAAAACGTTCTACCGCGCGTGAATGGTCGCAGGCACTGGGAATATTCGATACACCCACGCTGGTCTTTTTCGACCGTGAAGGAAAAGAGGTATTCAGAATTGATTCGGTCGTCAGTCTCTACCGATTACGTGGCGTACTTGAATACGTGCTCGCAGAAGCGTATGAGGCTTCGCCCACTTACCAGCGATGGCGGGAAACCCTGCAGCAGGCGCAGCTAAACTAAAGTGTAGCTGAAACCCGGGTCAAAGCCGGATGGTGAATTATTCGGGCTAATACTGTGAAGATACGTTTGTATGCCCTGATGTCAACGACGCTTTAAGGCGAACCCATCCCAGGGGGACAAATTCATAGCGATACCGTGGTATTTCAACCGGAGCGGTCATCATGGTACTGAAGCCACTGGATTGCAGCAGGGCCTCACCTTCAAAGTAACCAATGGCTTTATTCAATTTGTCATCCTGAGTATGGACGACGATATAACGTGCGCTTGCAAGTTCATCGCTAATTTGTAGCGATACCGTCATGTAATTTACGCTACCGAAGGGTTTTTGAACAACGTAGGGCAAAGCGTCAAAGGTTTTAAGCCATTCTTTATTTTCATCCAGGAAGGTCACAACCGGAAAAAACAGCGTCCCAGCATGCATGAATCTACCCCGGACAACTTCGCTATCAATCTGCAGGATGTACGGCTGCGCAAGCTTAGGCAAAACCAGTGCCTCGTAGCGACTGGTGCCACCCGTGAAATTAAATCCTGGATCTGCACGATCAATTTCCAGGCGAACGAGTTTTTCAGCAGGCAGTACGCTGAACGACATCTCGCTAAACGATTCCTGAAAATCGACGCTTGCAGTACTGACCAGTTTCGGTTCCCGATCTGTGCTGGCGCAGGCGCCCAGCAGCGACAGGCTCAGTATAGCCACAAAGCCCCAGATGCGGATTACAACAGTTCGGATTCGCATAGAAATACAAAAATAGTTAGGATAGCTGCAGTCTACCAGTCAGCGCGACACGGAGCAATAACTCGCAAGCCTCTCTACCATCCACCGGTTTCCAGCCATTTTCCCAGCTGGCCAAGCTTGTCTACGCCCCAGAACATTTCATTTTTAACGATAAACATTGGCGCGCCGAATACATTACGCTCTACTGCAGCATTAACCTCAGTTTTGAAACGGGCCTTCATCTCGGAGGATGTAACAATCTGGCCCACCGTGGCTTCATCCACGCCAAAAACCGCGCAAATCTGCCCCAGGGTTTGAATTTCCGTAATATCTTTTTGCTCAACGAAATAGGCCTGAAATACGGCCGCGGCAAATTCTTTCGCCACCCTTTGATCGCCATCGCGTTCCTGGAAATAATAAAATAAACGCCCGGGTTTAACGCTAAGGATCGGAAATTTAACCGGGATACTAATCGATTGCCCAAGCAAGCGCGCGGTACGTTGAACATCATGCAGGCTATATTCCCATACCAGCGGGTGTTGAATAAGGGCTTTTCGCCCGGTTATTTTGAACGTCGCACCAATCAGGAAAGGGCGCCAGACGACTGAATAATTATACGTCGCCGCCAGGGTCTCAATTTGCGTTGACGCTAAATACGCGTACGGTGAGGTGAAATCGAGATAAAAATCGATTTGTCCTTTGGATTTCACTTTTTTTCACTCGCTTGACTCAATTTCAAAGTAGGGTGCCTGAAAATATTATTTTTGGGTGTAACGCATCCACCACTGGTTCCCCGATACAGGTGGATACGCGTGCGGCCATGAAAATACCATCAACCATCCTACTTCTACTTCGAGTCATATTATCGATTTCCAAAAAGCGGTTACTTAACCGGTTTCCCCAATGTAATCAGCCAGCCCCGGATTATCACTCACACCCAACAACTTAGGTGTATTAATGTACTTCAGCGTCAACACATTATTTTCATCTCGCGCGCGCAAAATGTACTCGCGCACGATATCCCAGATTAATCGCCCTTCCGGCGCCGGACCAACGGTTGCCCAACCTGATACCGAATACATTTTTTCCGGATCCAGTGCTTCACCGGTATTGTTGAAGCGAATATCACTCAAGCGATTCTCATTTTTGGTCGGATCAATCGTGAAATCAAGGCCGCCCACTCGCACCATATCACCACCCGATTGCAAATACGGGTCCTTATCAAACAGGTTGTCGGCAATGCCTTCGAGCATGGTTACGATCTCAGCACCCTGCATATCACGCACATAGGTTTCGCCATAGGTAATCGCGCACTGGGTCATCATGTCGCCCATGGTAATCCACTCGCCCTTAGGCACGGTGGTTCCCCAGCGTACGCCCGCAGACAAAGACATATCGGATTTATATTCGTCGTTCAGTGCGTCACACAAGACCTGGTCCCAGGTACCCATGAAGTTGCCGCGGCGGTACAAAGTCTCGCCCGCAATAGCCAGTTTTTCATCTAGAATATCTTTAAATGATTTTCCGACCCGGTCGGCGTTGTAGTAAAACTCACTGCGACGGCTTTCTACGATATTCTCATCGTAGGTGGTCTGCATCATCTGATTCAAGTAGGCATCCATTTCCATATCTTTATCCAGCATGTCTTCAAATACCGGCAGCATTTTGTAGTTCATATTGACCTTGCCATCGCTAAAGCCAAAATCCATCACGCCGACATATTTGCCGTGCGAGCCGGCATTGGTCACAAGGCAGGTGCCGCCACTAACGTTCGGTACTTCTACCGGTTTGGGCATACCATCGTGCGTGTGCCCGCCAAATACGGCGTTCAGGCCCGGTATGCGCTCGGCCATTTTTAAATCCACATCCATACCATTGTGCGACAGCAATACCACCGCATCAGGGTTTTCATCGGCGTGAATCTGCTCGACCAATTCGATCATGTCATCTTCACGCAAACCAAACGACCAGTCGGGGAAAAATTCCTGCGGGTTGGCATTCGCGGTACGCGGGAAGGCCTGACCAACTATACAGATGCGCGCACCATTGACCTCTTTAATCACGTAAGGCTGGAACGCATGCCCGGTATTCTCGTCAAACAAACCACGGCCATCGTATTTTTCAACCAGTGCGGGATAGGCATCTTCAAACAGGGATTCGTCCTTAACACGCACGTTCTGCCCGATAAAATCGCCCTTAAACAGCGCCACATTGTTTAATACTTCGTCTTCCTTGTAGGTGAATTCCCAGTGGCCGACCATTACATCAAGCCCGAGAATATTGGAGGCTTCCACCATATCAATGCCGCGCGTCCACAGTGCTGTGGCCGAACCCTGCCATAAATCACCGCCATCCAGCGTCAGCGTATTTTGCCTGCCGCCCGCCGATTCACGCAATTGGTCGAGCAGGGTTTTAACGTGTGCAAAACCGCCCATGCGGCCATACTTTTTAAGCGCATTATCAAAATCAAGGTAGGTGTATGCGTAAGATTCACGGCTATTTTCTTCAAAACCTACGCGCTCTAACAACTTCTTACCGACCACATGTGGCAAGCGGTCAAACGCCCCGCCCAGGCCCAGATTCACGTTCGGCTCGCGAAAATACACCGGGAACAACTGCCCGTGAACGTCAGTGATATGCAAAATACGCGCGTCGCCCTGCATTGGCACATCGTAATAATCAGCAGCCGCTTGCGCCATACGCTCACGTCCCATGAGACTGGGTAAAGCCAAACCGGCCGCTCCGACGGCAGAACCGGCGGCCATCAGTTTTATAAAGTCTCGTCGATTAAATTTGTACATTTTGTTCTCTCCTGAGGTGTCGTGATCCAACTAGTATGATGAAAGCTGGTGTACGGGGAAATAATTCATCCAATATTAGTGGATTTGATATTGTATTAGCAAATAAATGGACCTGTGGATGGTATAAATCCAGCAGACCCCCATCGTAGAAGTCGCTTTACCGGATTTGAAGTACCTTCTAAAACCTGGCATAGGTAATACACCACACACGCTATCTCGATCATCCAGGCTACAATTTTGTAGGATGCCATCGCGCACTATGCGTCGAACCTGTTCAGAACATCACCTGAAGGGCCGCGCTTTTTACGAAAGAAATGCGTTTTGGACTCGGCAACTATCGCACATAGGCGTTACAATTCGCGGCTGGTTTATTTACGCAGTACTTATGCGCGCCATTTTCCAATTTTACCTTCGAGCTTTCATCCAGACTGGTTTGCTCTGCCTATCGCTATTAATTACACTGCCATCGAACGCAGACGTCGTCAAACCCGCGCTGATCGAAATATCAGCCCACAAAACCGGCAAGGTTGAACTGGAAATCCGCGCCAGTATCGAGGCCTTGTTGACGGGCATTAACGCCCGCTTTAGAAACACCCAGGATGCGCCCAATGCCGAGGCCTATGATGAGCTTCGCGCACTTAGAGCAGAGCAACTGGAACAAAGGTTTGCACAGTTTGAGGATGATTTCCTGCAGGCCATTCAATTACGCGCCCATACTTCCGGGGAGGTCATACTCGTCCCGCTGTCGGTGCTGAAACTGGAAGTTCCCGAGCCGGGTTATACCAAGGTGCCCCGCATCAGCACCCTGCGGCTGAACGGAGAACTGCCGGATAATGCCACTGCACTGAGCCTAACCTACCCGACACGCTTCAGCGATTACGCCGTGCGTGTGCGCCAGGTCGACCTGGAGGCGGAGAAATGGCACTGGTCCACCTGGGAGTGGATTAAAACAGAACGCGAAAGCCAGGCGTTCTCCTTGCAGGAAATATACGCCGAGAAAACCACCTTACAGACCATTTCTGAATTCACGCAATTGGGATTCCTGCACATACTGCCACGCGGCCTGGATCACATCCTGTTTATTCTGGGCTTATTCCTGTTCAGCCGTTCGCTGAGCCCCCTGCTATGGCAAATCACCATGTTCACCCTGGCGCACACCGTCACGCTGGGACTGGCGACCGCGGGCTATATCGAACTATCACCACGAATCGTTGAACCCCTGATCGCCCTTTCGATCGCTTACGTTGGACTGGAGAACGTATTTTCCACCCAGCTGCACCGACATCGATTGATACTGGTATTTACCTTCGGCCTACTGCATGGTATGGGTTTCGCCTCGGTGCTCGCCGATTTTGAGTTGCCAAAAGACGCCTTCTTTACTTCATTGCTTAGTTTTAACGTCGGCGTGGAACTGGGGCAACTAACCATTATCACCCTCGCCTGGGCGTTACTCGGCTGGTTTATGAAATCAGCAAATTATCGGCGTTTTGTCGTGGTTCCGGTATCACTCATCATCGGCATGACTGGAATCGTATGGACGGTCGAGCGCTTGAATCTGGTGTAACTTACTGCGACAATGCACCTAACTAAACGCAGTTTGTAAAACGTAGCCGATACAGAAAAAATGTGGATTCGCCCTAAACCGCAATTCTATTTAGACCAAACGATAGGTATTATTCATGAAATTTACTAAAGTCTTCGTTGTCTGTCTCACAAGCGGGCTTCTGACCCTGCCCTGGCAAGTTAAGGCCCAGGATAGTGGTGATCTGGCCAAACAGGCGCAGAATCCAATCGCTAACCTGATTAGCCTGCCATTACAGAACAACACTAATTTCAATGTTGTTCTGTAATGGCAGGCTAATCAGGTTAGCGATTGGATTCTGCGCCTGTTTGGCAGATCACCACTATCCTGGGCCTTAACTTGCCAGGGCAGGGTCAGAAGCCCGCTTGTGAGACAGACAACGAA
>PVMS01109382.1_pt1 | contig 10173 bp, 6 predicted proteins | sample 1853461 | NCBI WGS metagenome assembly PVMS01 (sample SAMN08582032, study PRJNA380276) | Marine sediment metagenome, whole genome shotgun sequencing project. | isolation source: ocean sediment barecode stripped | collected 2017
CTCTGCCAGCAGTTCCTCGACATCGCGAAACGACAGCGTGAACCGGGCATAGAGCCAAACTGCGTGCTGGATGATAGTCGGCGGAAAACGATGTCGCTTGAAGGATATCGGGGTCATTCCGAGACGGTAGCGACACCCGGCCGCCCCGGCCAGGCACTTAACGTGTCAATGCCGGAAATCGGTATCGGGCATAGGAGATTTTCTGCATCCAGCGACATTACTGCGCCGCCAGCGACAGGTCACCCTGTTAGTGTTACAGAGCCTGCAACGCTTTAAATCGGCTGGATCAGCGCAACGATTTCTGTCCACCCACGCCGCCGTCTACAACACCTTCAACGCCCAACGTCATCTCATTTCCCGCAAGACACTTCGTCAGTTTCGCGGCGAGGCAATGAGGACTTGGCAAACGGTGACAGCTGCGGCTTGACTGAGATAGTCATTGCAAATTCGCACGGCTGTTTCTCGTTAACGTGACAAGGCCACGAGCCTATCTACCAACCGATGTCTGCTTAAGCAGATAGAATAAGCGGGCGGCAACTTGCGCGGGTAACGACGATTTGATGGCGAAACAGGGCTCCACCCGAGATCGGCCAAACCCGAGGCAGTGTCCAAGCATCAAGCTCGATCCTCTGACCGGGCGTCGATCTTTCGGATTCCATCAAGGCCAGCGGTCAACGTACCGCGGTGAAAAGGCCGGCTACAGGACCGCAAGCTCTACCGCCGTTTCAAGCCAGTTTTCCCTTGCATCACCGGGGAGCGTCCATACATGACACTGCCGTCCCGATTGATTTGATGACGGACAGTGACAACGCCTGCCGCACTCTTCATGATTGGAGAAAAGCCTCGACGGACCGTGACAGGGCGTCCCAGTCGGTAAATTCATGATCTCCCTTGGGACCCTTCACCTCTCGGTCTTTCAGGACGACGTGTTCGACGGTCTGTTCCATGAAAAAATCATATTGGTCGTAGCGCAACGCGCCGGCAACCAGCAGCGTTCGTGTCGCTTGCCAGTCGGTATAGGCGAAGAACTCGTCAACATAACGCTGCGCATCAGCCATTCCGTCCTCAAAGGCAGCCGACAGGCTGACGGAAAGGAAAAGCGTCGGCTTCGCCGGCAGTTGCGCCAGGTTGGCCAAAACGAAGATCTCAAGGGATCTTTGATGCCGCCACTGGTGGACCGATCCGGCGACAATGACCTTGTCAAAAGCGCCAACATCCAGATCACCGGGACGGCGGGCGGCGTTGTGCATCTCGGCGTCGTGACCGCTCTCACGCAGTTGTGCGGCAACGCGCTCGGCGATTATTTGCGTCTGGCCTTCCGTCGTTCCATAGACAATGAGGATTTTCACCACAGTTCTCCCACGATGGGTCGCGGATCGTATCAAATTCACGGACAACCCAGAACATCACTTCGCGCGCCGCGACCATATGTCCGCCGATCGCCGGTCACCGTCAGAAAGTCCTTGATGCCGAATAATACCCAGGACCTTTGGTATAGCTTCAACAACCACCTGCGGACGGTCTCAAAGGATGCGTCGATCCCGCGCCCGGCGAGGAGATCTTCGGCATTCCGCAAGCTCAAAGAGAACCAGAAGTATAACTATACGGCATGCTGGATGGTCTCGGGCGGAAGTCGGTAGCGGCGATCTGAAATGATGCGCATCGTTGAACGATACCGCGTCCGGCAGACGATTTTGCCACAGATCAATTGAACGGCGCGGCGCGGCTTATCAGTTCATCAAGATCGGGTTCGTCCGGGTTTTTTGGCTTGCCCGGATGGATTATACTGACTTGGCAACTCTCCGCCGCCTCGACGATCTGCCGGAAGGTGCCGGCGTCCGGGTCAGCGATTTCGGCCTGCATATCCTCATTATAAATGAACATCTTGTTGTTGATCTGCGTGCACTCATTGCAGGTCGTGCAGCGCGCCGTCTCGATATAGAGCGCATCGGGGTCGGCTTGCGCGACTTGCTCCGCATCGCTGGCCGGCGCCGTATAGTCCGCCGGCGTTGCCTCGCCAGAAGTTGCCGGTGCTCCGGGCTTGGCCACGGCGGGCTCGACCGGGGCAGTCTGGGATACCTCCTTTTCCTGCTCCCAGATCGCTCGCTCGTCAGCGAGGATGCGGCTTACATAGGGATCGTTGATGCCGCCGATCTCCTGCAAGCTACGCCACATCCCCAGGCAGCGGCGCGCTCCGCGCAGCAAATTGTCGTCGACGACGGTTTGCTGCAGGGCGTTGCCGGCGCCGATCGTCCATACATAGGGCACTTTCTCCCCGCGCTGTTCGGCCGAAAGCAGCACATGCTCATCAATCGGCACCATGGAATTGTGCCATTGCGAGGGTGCTATCGGCACGCGGTGCTTGGCATAGCGCGTGTCGCATATGGCGAAGTCGGCATGGGTGAAGGCGACAGTCTCGATAACGCGCTGCTGATCCTGATCCTCAAAGGAAAGCGTATGTTCCGGCCAGTCCCGTTCGGCCTGCGGATTGTCGCCGACGCTAAAGCGCGAAACCCGGTCGGGTCCCGCAGCGGGGTCGTAGATGAAGGTCGGAAAGGCGCGCGATTCCTTCGCCGCTGCCGCCACGAGATAGGGCGGCACTCCGGAGACGGTCGGCGTTGCACCGGAGAAAATGCTGAACAGCGCCGGGCCATCATAGGCCAGCCCATTGCGGACCATGTCACGCAATCGGCAAAGGTCGGAGCTTGCCGCTTGCAAGACAAAGGCGTCATTGACGCCAACGGCCATGGCGGCAAGCCGCGTACTACCACCGCCGAAAGAGGTGCGTGGCGGCTCCGGCGAGGGGTCGCCCAGAATATCGTCGGTCTGGATCAGCACCTTGATCGGCAAACCGGAGGCGATGGCCTCAAAGGCCTGTACCGTCTCCGCCGCTCCCGTGTGGCCATCGCGCAAACAGACGAGATAGGAGGGGAACAGCGCAATCTCGTCCTCACCCAGCTCGCTCTCATCGAAACGGGCGAAGAAGGCGTCATGCTGCGACACCCGGTAGCGGTTGACAATCTCCAATTCGGCGATCGTGATGGCCTTGATCAGGTCGACCATTTGCGGCAGTCGGTCGCGGAAGGCGTCCAAGGCCGCAGCGCAATTGTCGAACACGAACTTAAAGGGCGCGTCGCGCTCGCCCCAATCCGCCGAGGCCCGTCCCGGCGCAAAGAAGCGCTGCGATTGAAGCACCATCAAAGTCGCGCCGATACGCCGCCGTCGGTCCTCCGACAGCAAATCCTCGTGCGGGCCCCTGGCCAGGACGCCCGACATCGCATCGAAGTCGAAATCCGCCGCCCAGGCATCGCCGATCGCGACCTGCAGCGCCTCCGGGCGGCTCGCCTTGTCGGATTTCATGAAGTCCGCCTTCAGGATGTCGGAAAGCTTCAGGATCAGCCCCTCGACCTTCTTGCGAAAGGCCTTGGCCTTGGTCGCCTGGACCTGTTCCCAGCCATGAACGAGCAACCTTGCGGGCGTTGCCGCGTCGCAATCGATGACGGGGCCGTCGATGCCGAGCAGGTCGCGGGCGCGGTCGATGTCGCTCCCGAGTCGATCCTTTTGCCCATCCTCGCACGCGGCAATGAGATCGGTTTCCGCCAACCGCCAGAGCTCCGACAATGCGCCTTTAACGCCGTTAAGGGCGTGAACGCGGATGCCGGTCTCAAGTCTCAGTATGTCGCGGCGCAGTCTCTCGCCGCTGGCGCCGGGTGGCGCGATCTTCTGCAAAATTCCGTCGATGAGGGAGGAAAGCGACTGCACAAGGGGTTGCCCGCCATCGCTATCGACCAGCACCAGTGGGTAATCGTAACGCAGTCTCGCCAAATCTCCGTATTGAGCAAACAGCGCTGGACGCAGCTTTTCCCTGGCCGGCTGATCGCCGGTGCGCTCAAGGTCCCATTGCGTCAAGCGCGGACTTGCGAATTCCAGGGGCGCGTCGTTCATCGGTCTATTCGATCATCTCCTTGGCGAAGCAATCGTATCACGGTTCTGTCAGTACCGTTCTGTCAGCACAGTGTACCCCGCGCTGGTCCTGGGCGAGCTTAATTCGGCGCGCCTGCAGGGCGCTCTTCCGGCCAGATTGTGAACTTGTCAAACTCCTCATTAAGAACGGTCCTGACCAATCCCGGCGTGCTCGGCCGTTCGCCCTCGCGCAGGTCCTCGTAGCAGGGGGCCTCGTCGTTGCGATAGAGAATGCCGACCGGTATCTCGTCGGTGAGCGAGGAAATCTCCCTGGCCCGGTGGATATCACCGGGATCGTGCACCTCCTGGTTGCGGTAGGTCTTGGACAGGGCGGCGCTGAGTTGCACGCCGTCCTCGTGCACGAGCAGCCGCATGCGGGCCGGGTCGCGCAACCAGGGGTCGAACAGAGCGGGAAGAAATTCCGGGCACCGCTGCAAGATGCGCACCAGCGAAAAACCCTTGTGCCGGTAGGCCTGCTCAAGGATGTCGTAGAGCAGCTCCGGAATCCAATCCACCGCCTGCGCGACGAATGACACATTGGCAACCCCGAGAGAGGTGGTCAGCGGATTGATCGGATCAAGCCAGGTGCCCGATGGTGTCGTATTGCTCTTCAGGCCGCGCGGCGAGGTCGGCGAGGCCTGCATTTTCGTCAGACCGTAGATCTGGTTGTCGTGCAGCAGCACGGTCATGTCCATGTTGTAGCGGATGGCGTGGATCCAATGTGCGGCGCCGATGCTGCAGCAATCCCCGTCGCCAGTGGAAACGAAGACATGCAGGTCGGGCCGGCGCAGCTTGATACCTTCGGCAACCGGCAGCGCTCGGCCGTGCAGGCCGTGAAACCCGTAAGCGTTTATGTAATGCGGCAGCCGGCTCGAACAGCCGATGCCCGACACGAACACGGTTTTTTCCGGCGGCAACTGCTCGTTGCGGCATAGGCGCTGAACGGCGGCGAGGATTGCGTTGTCGCCGCAACCGGTGCACCAGCGCGGCGGAATATCGCTTTGATAGTCCTGAAGGCTGTAATGCTCGTCGATGGAGCGCAACAGGCATTCGGTCAGGGGAGCGGACATGATCGTCACCTCATCTCGTTCAGCGCGCCGCGAGCGACCTCGACAATTTTTCCGGGCTTGATCGGCTGGCCACGGACCTCGCCCCAGCAGTCGACATCGACGAGGAAGCGCGCCCGCAACAGCATGGCCAGCGCCGTATAGCGGCGGTTCTCGTCGTCGATGAGATGGCTGTCGAGGTGATCGCACCAATTGTTTTCGATGGTCATGACCTTGTTGAAGCGGTGCAGCACGTCGCCGATGCCGGAAGCCATGGGCTGGAGGAATTTGAGCTGCAGGGAAGAGACAGCGCGGCCTTCTTCGCGCAGTCGCGTGACTGCCTCCTCGATAGCTCCCTTGGTGCTGCCCCAGCCGATAAGCAGCAATTCGCCTTCCTCACCGCCGAACAGAGTCGGAGTTCTCAGGGTCTTCTGGAAGGCGGCAAGCTTCAGGCTGCGGTATCGAATGCCTTCCTGATTGATATCGGGATCGTAGGCGACATGGCTGTCGCGGTCGTGCGCCAGCCCGGTCAGGCAGTGCATGCCGTTTGGTTGGCCGGGAATGAACCGCGTCGCAAGCCCGGTTTTTGGGTCCCAGTCATAAGGCCTGGCGCCGCTGGCGACGGCACTTTGATCGACCGGCGGGGCAAGCCATTGCTCGCTGAAGCGAGGCCGCGGGAAGGGCTGCTGCGCCGTTGCCAGGCTGGCATCGGTCAGCACTATGACGACCATGTTGAAGGTTTCGGCGATCTTGCGCGCCGTAATGACGCAATAGAAGCAGTCCTCGATGGTCGATGCTGCCATAACGATTTTCGGGGCGTCGCCGTGGCCGCCGAACATGACGGCGAGCAGATCGCCCTGTTCCACCTTCGTCGGCTGACCGGTGCTCGGGCCTCCGCGCTGCACGTTGACCACGACCAGCGGGATTTCGCTCATCACCGCCAGACCAATGGCCTCCTGTTTCAATGACAGGCCCGGGCCGGAAGTGATGGTGAGAGCGCATTTTCCCGCATAGGAGGCGCCGATGGCGAAGGTGCAGGCGGCAATCTCGTCCTCCGCCTGATGCACCACACAGCCGACCTTTTCGAAGATTTCGCTCAGATAGTGCGAGGCCGAGGTAGCCGGCGTAATCGGGTACATGGCGCACACCTCCATGCCGGAAGCGACGACGCCGAGCGCAAGGGCGGTGTTGCCGTTGACTACGATCTGCGGCTCGCGTGGCCGGGATGCCGGGATCCTGAACCTTATGCCGAGATTGACCTCCGCCCATTTCCAACCCGCCTCGAGCAGTTCGATGTTGCGCGCGGTGATTTTCTCGTCCTTTTTTCGGAATGTGAAGCGCACCTGCTGGCGCGCCAGTTCCAGGTCCATGCAGTAGATGGAGCACAGCATGCCGAGCGCGAACATGTTCTTGCCGCGCCGCGGGTCGGGGACGAGCTTGACGCATTCGGCCTCCATCGGCACCTCGCGGAGACGGTAGCCGCTGGCGTTCAGTTCGTCGCAGACATCGGCATAGGCCGCGGCGATGCCGGCATCCGGATCCGTGCGCCACTTATTTTCCAACAGGATGATGCAATCCGGATTGAGCTCGTTGGCGTGTACGCGGCTCAGCAGCACCTGCTCGTTGAAGGCGATAACGAGATCGGCGCCGTCGCCGCCATTGGTAACGCGCTCGCAGGCCACGCGGATGCGATTGCCGCTAGCGCCGGCGATGCTGCGCGCCGGCGGCTGGATCTCGGCCGGGATGAGCTCCACCGTCCAGATACCGTTTCCCGTCCGCGCCGCGAGGGCGCCGAAGGACTGGCCGCATCTTTGCGCGCCTTCGCCGGAATCGCTGACGATTTCGACGATATGCTCCTTGACCGTGACGACCTGATGCGGTGCCGCATCGGCCTCATGACCTGCCTCGACCGCGCGATCGCGCCCGGCCGCCGTTTTCCTGGAGCGCCGCGGCGGTAGTGGATGCTTTGATTCCTGGTCAATCTTCATGGTCTTACCGGATTCCCATCCGTTGCTATCCAGCGAGCCGGATTGGCGAAAAATTCCTCTCCTCAAGGTCGATGCCAAACAGCGTCTCCGCGAATCCGCTCCGCTCAGAACGATAAACAACTTCGCTGTCGCGCATACCGAGATAGGCCTTGATGCTGCGCGCCGCCCGGCGCCCGGCGCCCATCGCCAGAATCACGGTGGCCGCGCCGGTAACAATGTCGCCGCCGGCATAGACGCCGGCCATGGAGGTCGCCAGCGATTCGTTGGCGTCGATATATCCCCATTTGTTGAGCGCCAGCTTGGAGGTCTGGCCGAGGATCGGATTGGCCCTGGTGCCGATGGCATAGACCACCATGTCGGTCTCGAATTCGAACTCGCTACCCTCGATGGGCACGGGTCGGCGGCGGCCGGACTCATCCGGTTCACCGAGTTCCATGCGCAGGCAGCGCATGGCGCGGACATTGCCGGCGCCGTCGTCGAGAATTTCCACCGGCGCGGTGAGCCAATGGAACTCGATCCCTTCTTCCTGCGCGTGGTGCAGTTCCTCCAGGCGCGCCGGGCTCTCGGTCTCGGTGCGTCGGTAGACGCAATAGACCTTTTGCGCGCCGACGCGCAGCGCAACGCGCATGGCGTCCATAGCCGTGTTGCCGGCGCCGATGACCGCGACCCGCCGTCCCATGTGCATTGGCGTATCGAACTCCGGAAATTTGTCGGCCATCATCAAGTTGCAGCGGGTCAGCAGTTCGTTGGCGGAGAGAACGCCGTTCAGGTTTTCTCCCGGAATTGCCATGAATTTCGGCGCCCCCGCGCCAGTGCCGATGAAGACCGCATCGAAGCCCATTTCATCGCGCATCTGCTCGATCGTGAACAGCCGCCCGACGAGGGTGTTGCACTCAATCGTGACGCCGAGCCGCGTGATGTTGGCGATTTCGGCGTCAATGACCTCGTTCGGCAGGCGGAATTCCGGGATGCCGTAGCGCAGGACGCCGCCAGGCTTGTGCAAAGCCTCGTAAATGGTGACATCGCATCCGGCCTTGGCGAGATCGGCGGCGCAGGCGAGCCCGGCGGGGCCGGAGCCGATGACGCCGACCTTGAAACGAGCCGGTTCGATATAGGGTAGGGCGTTCCAGTTCTTTTTTATCGCCTCGTCTCCGAGCCAGCGCTCCAGACGCCCGATGGCGACCGGCTCCAGCTCTTCGCCGACCGGACAGACGCCTTCGCACTGACTCTCCTGCGGGCACACCCGGCCGCAGATCGCCGGCAGCAGATTAGCCTCGGAGAGGATGTCATAGGCGCCGCGATAGTTTTTCTCTTCCATCTTGAGGATGAATCCGGGGATATCGATGCCGACCGGGCAACCCGCGACGCAAGCCGGATTCGGGCAATACAGGCAGCGGGCACATTCGTGAAGCGCGTCCTCCAGGGTGAAGCCGCAGGCGACCTCCTTGAAGTCGGCAACCCGCTCCTCAGCGGACCGGACCGGCATCGGGGCCCGCTCCTTCGGGATCGTTCGGATCGTTTTTTTTGCCATCGTCACACCGTGCTGGGCGCCTTGCCTGTCTGGGTAAGTCGCCTACAGTTCTCGTTCCAACGCTCAACGGCCACCCGTTCCTCTGCGGTGAAACGGCGCAGCCGGTTCATGAGATCGTCGAAGTCGACAATGTGCCCGTCGAAATCTGGTCCATCGACGCAGGCAAACTTCATTTCGCCGCCGACCCGCACCCGGCAGCCGCCGCACATACCGGTGCCGTCGACCATGATCGGGTTGAGGCTGACTACCGTTCTGATGCCGTGCGGGCGGGTCGTCTTGGCGCAGGCCTTCATCATAACCGGCGGTCCGATGGCGATAACCTCGTCGATGTCCTTGTGGTGCTCGATCGCCGACATGAGACCGTCGGTAACCAGGCCCTTGATCCCGGCCGAACCGTCGTTAGTGCAGATGATTAGCTCGTCGCAGCATTTGCGGAATTTGTCTTCCCAGAAAATGTGGGCCTCGCTCCTGAAACCGATGACGCCGATGACATGGGCGCCGTTTTCCTTGAAGGCGCGGGCTTGCGGATAGACCGGCGCCACGCCGAGGCCGCCGCCGACGCAGACGACCTTGCCGACGTCCGCGACGTGGCTGGGCCTGCCCATCGGCCCAACGAGTCCGTAAAGCACGGTATCGGTCTGACAGATTTGCTGCATCTGCCGGGTCGTCTTGCCGACCGCCTGCACGACCAGAGTCACGGTGCCCTTGTCGCGATCGAAATCGGCGATGGTCAGGGGGATTCGCTCGCCGAGTTCATCGATGAGGGCGATGACGAACTGGCCTGGCTGCGCCGCTTTGGCCATCGCCGGGTGGCACATTTCCAGCAGAAATGTGGTGTCGGAAAAGTCCTGTCGATCGACAATCCGGAAACCGGCCATGGCGTTAGCCTCGTGGCTCAAATCCGGTGGCGGAATTTGCTTGACCGTCGAGGCGCATTTGAGACCGGGAGTTTACTCTTTGTGGCAAGATTTGTGGCACGAAAAATTTAAATCTTTATCAACTGCCTGGGCCTCTACCGGCCTTGACCTGCATCAACATTGCATGTGTCGGATTGACGCAACTGACCGGTGACATCAACGGCGATTCCCGCTTTGGTCAGCATTGCGAAATTCCGGTTTTATACCAAAGGCCGATGCTGTCAGTTTAATGCGAGCCGGTCTCCAAAGAGCTTGAATTTCAGGGTTCTCAGGCCGCAAGTTGACGCCACTCGGCCAAGGCGGCAGAGCGGTTTTGCCTGAAGATATCGCGGCGACTGAGATGGCGGTGTTGTCACATAAACAGAGTGACCGCGGTGGTGGTGACCCGGTATTGTTGTAGGATGCAAAATATTTCCTATGCCCGATACCGATTTCCACCCGTGATCATCCAACACGCCGTCTGGCTGTATTTCCGCTTTCCCCTGAGCTTGCGGGATGTCGAAGATCTCCTTGCCGAGCGCGGCATAGATGCCTCCTACGAGAGTGTCCGGCGCTGGTCGGTGACGTTTGGCCTGACCTACGCCAGCGGGCTCAGGCGGTTACGGCCACGGCCGAACAGCCGCTGGCACCTGGACGAGATGTTCGTCTCGATCAATGGCAAGCGCCTGTATCTGTGGCGTGCAGTAGATAGTGAAGGCGAGGTGCTGGATATCCTGGTTCAGTCGCGC
>PVMS01143801.1_pt1 | contig 10172 bp, 15 predicted proteins | sample 1853461 | NCBI WGS metagenome assembly PVMS01 (sample SAMN08582032, study PRJNA380276) | Marine sediment metagenome, whole genome shotgun sequencing project. | isolation source: ocean sediment barecode stripped | collected 2017
TCCCAACCTCAAGCCCTCCGACGGCGAATCTCGTCAATCTGGGATCGAGAAAGGCTTCCCATGTCGATCTTGTAGGAGAGAGGAGCGCGGATTCGTCGCGTCATGCGTCTACTTGGCCTCTTCTGCCCGTCTGGGGAAAGACGCGGCAGCGGTGCTAGGCCTTCGGACCGTCACCAAGCCGCGTCGCTTTGAATCATCCCTTCCGTCTGTCGAGCTCCACCAGATCCGCCTTGGGATCGCGGTTGAGATGTGCGGCGATGGTGCTGCCGATCGTCTCGGTCGCCTCTCGTACCGGATCGTCGGCGAGGTGCGCGTAGCGCGCTGTCGTTCCAGGGCTCCGATGGCCCAGCAACTTGCCGATGATGGGCAGTCCCATCCCTGCTCCCGCACCCACCGAAGCAAACGAGTGGCGCAGGTCGTGAATTCGCACGGCCTCGAGACGGGCGCGCGTTCGGATCTTCTCCCAATGGGGCGAGAGGTTGATGGGCTTCTTCCCGCTTCGGTCTGGGAAGATCATTGTGTGGCCACTATCGATCCCGGCGAGCACCTCGCGAGCGGGTGCATTGAGGTGGATCACCTTTCGGCCCGTCTTCGAGTCTGGAATCTGCAAGAGACCTCGCTGCAAATCGACGTCCTCCCAGCGCAACCCGAGAATCTCACCCCGACGAGCGCCGGTGAGGATGATGAGTCGGAGAGCTGGAACTACGCCGGGCGGAGCGGAGCCTTCCTGCTCGACCTCGCGCAACACGTCGCCCAGCTTCCCGAGCTCCTCGCGCGATAGGAATCGCTCTCGGCGAGTCTCCGAGAAGCGCCGCACGTGACGGCATGGATTGGAGTTGTCCGGGCGAATCCCCCACTCCTCGGCCAGGCGCATCATCGTGCTCACCAATGCGAGGACGCGGTTCGCCTGGATCGGCGTCTTACTCATCGAGGCGTGCAACCGATCCACGTCGGCTCGGCCGATGCTGGGAACCTTTCGATTCGCGCCAAGACGGGGGACCACGTGCTTCGTCAGAAGGCGCCGATCCTCGGCCTCCGTCTTCTTCTTCGCTGCGTGTCGCTCCAGGTAGATCTCGGCGAGCTCATCGATCGTGAGCGCTCTCGAAGCCGTCTTGCGGGCCTCCGCGGGGTCACCGCCCGCTGTCACGCTCGCGAGCTGTAGCGTTGCGCGCTTCCTCGCCTCCGTCGGCGTGAGAACGCCATGAGGGCCGAGCGTTAGCCGGCGGGTGCGTCCCTGCGATCGGTACTGGACGAGATAGGACTTCTTCCCGGACGCAAATACACGCAAACCGAATCCGGCCAGTGTGTCGTCCCAGACGATGTAGTCGCGGTCTCTCGGAGCGGACGAATCGACGGTTCGCTTGGTTAGCTTGGCCACTGAACCCCCCGGTCAGTTTCAGCTCACGGAAGCTATACGGAAGCAGTTGAGAGGGTAGCGGTGCGCAGAAGTGCGTAGGGGGCAAATCGTCGTGGTGCAGAAAAAACTAACGAAGACGGGAGCGTTGCGGGCTAACGAGTAGTCAAGCGTAGGGCTGCGTAACCCCAGAATCTGACGATATATCAGATATCGTCAGAGATGGCGACTGACTCGGGGCAGGCCGGTCCGTCGAAGGAGCTCCTGTATTCGAGTCCACCGTTGCCATCCTCTAGACTCGGGGTGCCACTTGCGCGTGTCGACGGAGGGCCGCCGCATTGCGGACCCACACGGGGACGATCGGGCTTCACCTGGGAAGGCATCGTCATGGGTGGTATCACCGCGTGCGCCTCGGGTCCGACGCCAATGTACGAAGGACCTGCTCGCGCGCCGCAAGAGTACGCCTTGATCGAGGAAGCGGAATCCAGGAAGGCTGCGGTGATCGGCATAGGTGACGAGTTCGTCTCGGGCGATTCCTGGCTCGTCGAACCGGGGAACCAAACGCTATGGATCCGCGTCGAAGCGCGAGGAGCCCGGTTCAGACTCCGCTACAAGCTGGCCGGATACTGCATGCTCGAGTTCCCGGCGGCCGCTGGCTTCGCGTACACGGTGAGCCCCGTCATCACGGTTGCCGAGACCGCGGCCAGCATCAGGGTTGGCCTGGGTGTGATCATCCACGATGGAGAACAAAACGCCGTAGCAGGCCACACGGACTGTACGGGCAACCAGCCGGAGCTTGAGTAGCGGCGGTGCCTCGGGGACAGCGCGATCGCGGGGGAATCCACGACCTCCTCGCCGCACCCGCCTAGCGAGCCCCGCTCTATCTGCTGCTGCTCGGAGCCCTATCCATCGTTTCCGGCATCGTCACGCCGTTCGCCGGTGTCTACTCCGAGTGGAGTCGGTGCAGGAGGGGGCCTGAACGAGGATCAATGCGTTGCAGCGGACCAGCAACAGCTCGATCGGATTGACCTTGGTTGCCGTCTGGCGGCATACTCAGGTGGCAGGGACGGGGCCGGTCAGCGCCGTTCCTGGCCGCTGAACGCCGATCCATTAGAGCGACAACAAGCGAGCTCGGTCGATGCAGGTAAGATCACTCGATCACATCCACATCTACGCGGCCGAACCGGAGGAGTCGGCGCGATTCTATACGCATCACTTCGAAGCGAAGCCGATCCTTCGCGACACCAATGCCAACGGCGACACTCGAATATTCCTTGCACTCGGCGGGCAAGTCCTGGTGCTAGGCAGCTTTCCGAGTGGGCTTGCCCCGGCGCCTCCACCGGAGGCCGGAGACGGAGCGTGCCGCCATGGTTTCGGTGTTGTCGCCTCCGGCCTCCGCGTCGCGGACGGCGCTGCCGCGATCGTGGATCTCTCGGCTTCCGGGATTCGCGTATTGAGTCAACCGGTCCGAGAACCATCTGGACTCACTTACGTGTACATCGCTGCTCCGGACGGCGTCGTTGTCGAGCTCACTCAGTACTAGCCTGCCGCCTGCTAACACTTATCAGATCCCAGCTTTGTCAAGAGGCGCACGTCTCTCTCGCGCCCGGTCTGATCGGATCCCGTGAATACTCGAGCGAGACGCCTCGCTGGCTCTCCATCCCCTGACCTCGTCCCCGTGGCACTGGCGCAGAGTGAACTCTTCACCAAACATTGATCGAGGCTCAGCCGCCGGGTCCGACCGGGGCCCAGGCCCCGAGCCGGCCGGCGCTGCGGGAGGACATGCCCCCCGCGTCCTGGAAACACGTCTGTTCCCTCATACCGTCCCATTCCAGATTGGTGCTGGCTTGCGAGCCGACGTACCGCCCGCTTCCCGCTCTCAGGGCGCTGCAGCTGGCCGGGCCATCGCACATTTCAATCGTTCCGTGGTAGTGTCTGGCATTGGAACCTGGGCGCTCCATGCGAGCTGCGGCGGCGGGCCTGGCAGCCGAGCGCCTGGCCGAAGGCGGCCACGCGGGGGTCCATGCAATTCCACGGCATGAAGGCAGACGATGCGCGCGCGTTCGCGGAGAATTGGCTACCTGCCTGGAGCGGGAATCGGCCCGAGCTGCTCGCCTCTTTCTACACGCCGGATGCTGTCTACTCCGACCCGGCGATTCCAGAAGGTGTGCGCGGTCGCGCCGCCCTGCTGGTCTACTTCGGAAAGCTCCTCGCAAGGAACCCAGATTGGGTGTGGTTACACCGCGGGTCCATCCCGATCGAGGATGGCTTTCTGAACCTGTGGCACGCATCTATCCCGCTCGGCGAACACACCGTGGAGGCAGAGGGCGTGTGCACGGTCCAGCTACGCGATGGTCTCATCTACGCGAACCACGTCTTCTTCGACCGGTCAGCGCTGCTCCAGGCGCTCTCGAGTTCGTAGTCCGGGAGAGCCGACACGGCAGGGTGGGGTGGCCGGCCAAGAGCACCGCGGCCGAGCGGGCCATAGCGAGTTGCAGTCGCCCCGTGGTAGGGTGTGGAATTGAAACTCGGGCGCTCCGAGCTACCCCAGGCGGTGGGCCCGGCAGCGGAGCGCCCCGCCGCAAGGCGCCGGCCAGCCGTGATTCGACGCGAGGCTCAACATGGATCTCAAGCTCTTTGCAACCGTTTTCTCCACGGTCTTCATTGCTGAGCTCGGCGACAAGACTCAGCTCGCGACCCTCCTGTATGCCTCGGATGCTTCTCATCCGAAGTTCACAGTTTTTGCGGCGTCCGCGGCCGCGCTTGTCCTCACGTCGGCTCTCGGTGTGCTTGCAGGTTCGCTCCTTGCCGAGCATGTCAATCCGAAGATTGTTCGCTGGGTTGCGGGCCTGGGCTTCGTCGCTGTCGGTGTCTGGGTTCTCCTGGCCCGTGAGTAGCTCTCCGCCCAAGTACTCGATTCCATGAATACGAGGACGTATCGATGGTGGCGCGGCTTGCGGGGCTGGTGAAACCGTGAGAAGAGGAGCATCCAGGCCCGCCGGTGTGTGCACCCGACATCGCCGCCCGCCCGTGGCGAGCCCATGCGGGTCGAGCATGAGTGCGAGCGTCAAGGCGCGTGGGTCTACCTCGCCGGCTGGGACGTACGGTGCGCCAAGGTCCATGGCCGCTGCGAGCCGAAATCCGGGATCGCTCCATTCGAGCGATTGGCCGAGCAGGTCATGAGCCAAGAACCGTACCGATCCTCTCGGAGGGTCTTCTGGATCGTGGACAATGCGCGCGCCGCGATCTACGCCGCCTGCTCTCCAAGCTCGATGGTGGCGAGCAAGAGCACCGCCCGGCCGCCTGAGCAGCGCCGCAAGTACGCCATCGAACTCATGGGCCAGAGTGCCAAGGAAGCGCTGCAGCCGGCCGGGCCATAGCGCGTTCCAATCGCTCCGTGGTAGTGTTTGGAATTGGAACTTGGGCGCTCCGAGCCCTCCCGGGTGGCGGGCCCGGCAGCTGGGCGCCCAGCCGCAAGGCGCCGACCAATCAACGGTGATCTGCGCACATGCGAGATCTGCAACCGATGGTTCGATTGATCGCCACTCTTCTTTTCGGCCTATTGGTGTTGGCCCTGCTCTCCCTCTTTTCTGCTCAAATGGCAACCCACTATTTCCAGGGTGTCGCCGAGCGCACTATTCGGCAGGTCTTTACCGAAGGCGCCCAGAGCAAGGGCGGCGTGGTCTACGATACTGTTTGTCAGAGATCCGAGTTCGACCGCGAGCGGTTCCTGGAATGTGATCCAATTGTGGTCAAAGCTGAACGCTCGTTCCGGTCCGCCTCGTGCAGCGGCCGAGGCTTCCTCCGCCTTGTTGGAAAGCAATGGAGTTGTGCCGCCAAGTTCACGGATGGAGCAATCCTGAGGGTCCATGTCTCCCTCGGCTTTGGGCGTCGTCAGCTGAGACTCGTTCTCCCCTTCAGCGAATCCGGCGCCTGACAAGGCGCTGCAGGTGGCCGGGCCATAGCGAGTTCCAATCGTTGCGTGGTAGTGTTTGGCATTGGAGCCTGGGCGCTGCGAGCCCTCCCGGGTGGCGGGGCCGGCAGCTGAGCGCCCAGCCGTATGGCAGCGGGACGCGGCACCGAGCATGTCTTCGAACCTGCTTATCGTGAAGGAGACCGAGCTTCCTGCGGAGCTCGAGCAGCTGGTTCAATCGAGCCTGGCCGAAGGCTCCCGGTTCGTCGAGGTTATTCGGAACCAGTGGAACTCCGGGGTAAATCGATTTGCCAAGCCGGGCGAAGCCTTCTTCGTCGCGCATTACAGGGACTCGCTCGCAGGAGTCTGCGGCCTCAATCGCGACCCCCATTCCGCTGATCCAGCCGTGGGTCGCCTCCGTCGCCTTTTCGTCTCGAGGCCCTTCCGTAGGCGGGGCATAGGGCGCGCCCTGGTTCTTCACACGCTGGCCTTCGCGCGCGAGCACTTTTCGCTGGTTCGTGTGCGCACCGACACGCCTGAGGCCGATCTTTTCTTTCGGGCGCTTGATTTCTCCCCCGTGCTCTCGCCGCAAGATGCGACGCACGAGCTGCGGCTTCCGAGGATCCCCGCTACTTGACAAGGCGCTGCAGTTGCCACCACAAAGAGGTTTTCAATCGATTTGTGATAGTACTTGGCGTTGGAACCTGGGCGTTGCGAGCGGCGGGATCAGAAGCTGAGCACCTGGCCCGGCCCCGCGACGGGAGGATGGAATGACACTCGTAGTCCTGATCGTATGTCTCCTCACCTCCGCCTTGGGGGCACTGGGTATCGTCTCGCCCTCGCGGCTTCTCGGCGTTGTGCGGTATTTCCAGACGCCCATGGGCCTCTACTTCGCGGCAGGCGTCCGCGTGCTCCTGGGCGTAGCGCTGATCTTCACAGCTCCCACGTCCCGCGCTCCCGACCTCATACACATCCTCGGCGTTGTCATCATCGTTATCGGTGTCATCACGTTGTTTTTTGGCCTCGAGCGCTTTGGCAGGCTTCTCGATTGGTGGTCCGCGCAGGGATCCGGGTTCATTCGTGGGTGGGCCGTCCTTGCTCTGGTGTTTGGCCTCTCGCTGGCATACGCCGTTGTTCCATAGGAAGCGCCCAGCCGTTGGATACAAGGCAGCGCCTCGAACATCACGTGCGTCGAATCCGGCTCGTCCTCGTTCTCCTTTTCGCGATTGGCGGTGCCGCGGCTGCTATCTGGATACTCGGCGCTGCGCTGTCCGCGCCCGTGCCACGCGAGATCGGCCCGCTCCCGAGCACGCTCCCAGGTGCAACGACGGTTTCCTTCTACAGCGATTCGGGTAGCCGCATCCGGGCCTGGTTTGCGCCCGGACGTTCCCGTCTTGGATCCGTCGTGTTGGCGCACGCTGTGCGCGGCGACCGCCGGGGCATGCTCGGCCGCGCCGAATTCCTGCACAGAGCGGGCTACTCGGTCCTGCTCTTCGATGCTCAAGCGCACGGCGAGAGCCCGGGTAACCGGATCACCTTCGGCTATCTGGAGGCCCTGGACGCGGTGGCGGCCGTTTCCTTCGCGGCGGCGCGAGATCCGGGCTCCCCCGTCGCCTTCCTGGGTGTCTCTCAGGGGGGCGCAGCAGCCCTGCTTGGGCCATCTCCACTGCCCGTTTCGGCCCTCGTGCTGGAGGCTGTCTACTCTACTGTCCATGAAGCCGTTGCCAACCGCATAGCGATTCGGTTCGGCGAGCCGGGCCGCTTGCTCGCTCCCCTTCTGCTCTGGCAGCTCGAACCACGTCTCGGCGTATCAGTCGAAGCACTTGCCCCCATCCGCGGAATCCGCAATATCGAGGCGCCGCTCCTTCTCGTTGCGGGTGAACGGGACCGCCACGCTACTATCGAGCAGTCACGCGCTCTCTTTGGCGTGGCACCGGAACCAAAGGAACTTTGGGTCGTGCCAGGTGCCTTGCACCAGGACTTCCACCGTCTCGTGCCCCGGGAATACGAGCGCCGGGTTCTCGATTTCCTGAACCGCACGCTGACGGGCGCTGGTCAACAAGGCGCTGCAGCTGAAAGGGCCACAGCGCCGGGCAGCCATGGCGAAAGAAGCGGAGCACGGCCTCGATCCGAGTAAACGCGTGGCGATGAGACTCGATCTGCGCGCCGCCTGACGGCGCTGCCGGATGGTGACCTCCAACCGGTTCGTGGTAACCTCTACCAATGAAGCTGGGCGGCTCAGCGGTCCTCGGCGGCGCTGTGCCGCGGAGCCGAACGCGCGGCTGCTGGAGAACGAAAGGGACCGACGATTCGCCCGCCGGTTCGAGTGAAGGGTGATGGAAAGAGTGGCACCTCTGCAGGAACTCACTCGGGAACAACGAATGCTCCTGATGAGATTCGTCTGCTCATTCGCATGGATAGACCTCGAGGTAAGGCAAGAGGAGCGTGATCTCGTGGCGAGAATGGTGCGTCGCCTGCAACTTGGCGACGAGGAGAAGCAGCGAGTTTCCGAGTGGCTCGAGTCGCCGCCGCCGCTCGATTCCGTGGATCCCGCGTTGGTTCCCCGAGCACACCGGATGAAGTTTCTGCGGGCAGTTGAATCCACCATTACCGTAGACGGCGAGGTATCCCCGGAGGAGCGGGAGGCCCTTCTCGTGTTCGCCCAGCTTATTCGGTAGGCGCCTGCGCGGTTGACAGCTTGTAGGTAACGAGCGCGAAAGCAACCTCCTTGCCCTCGCTGTCGCACACCGTCACGTCACCCGTCGAGATGTGCCGGCCTCTTCGGCGAACCCTGGCGGTTGCCACGAGATCGCTCCCCCGTCCCGCCGAAAGGAAGCTGACCGAGAAGCCGATCGTCGTTCCGCGCGAGCCGGGGGTGATCTCGGGGATTGCCCAGAAGGACGCAGTAGCCGCGCAGTCCACGAGGCCGGAAATGGCACCGCCATGCACGGTGTCGACCAGCGTCGTCAGCTCGCGTCGATACGGCAGGCGCAGGCGGACGCAGTCCTCTGCGGCATCCACGAGCTCGAGTCCCAGGAGCACACCGTACGGCGACTTGACGACCAGTTTGTCCAAGAGCGTGACGATCTCATCGGGCAGCTGGGTCACGGTGCCCTCCTTGCCTTCCACCATAAGCTACCAATGTGTGCTGCCGCCTACCAAGAGGCGTTACGGCTGACGGGGCGGAGCGCTGATCGTTCGGTTCGTGGTATCATCTGGCAAGAGCAAGGGGTGCTCAGCGGTTCTCGGTGGCGCTGTGCCGCGCAGCCGCGCGCCCAGCCGTTAGAAAGCGGCATCTCCACGCGCTCGACCCACGGGCTAGACTAGACGCATGCCGACCGAGTGCCGCTACAAGATGTGTCCCGAGTGCCACGAAGAGTACACGTTGGTCGCCAGCCGTTGTGCCGACTGCGATGTCGACCTCGTCCATGGCGACGAGCTCGCCCTCGAGGCGGAGGAGCTGGAGGACTTTCCGCCGGCGTCGGAGCTCGAGTGCGTGCGCGTGGCTCCCCTCCCGTGGATCCGCGCCTTGTCCGAGGCGCTCCAGCAAGGCGGCGTCGTCCACCGTGTCGAGCCCGGCAGTGCCGACGATGCCCCCGAAGGCCAGCGCCCCGGCGTCTTCGGCGACGTTCAGCTCTTCGGGCTCTATGTCCGGATCGAGCAGGTTTCTACGGCCCGGGAACTCGACGATTCCATCGCGGCCCAGGTCCTCCCTGAAGAGGCTCCGACGGTCGAGGAAGGCGAGGAGGAGACGTGCCCGGCCTGCGGCGCGAGGCTCGCTGCGGATGTGACCGAGTGCCCAGATTGCGGGCTGCGGTTGGGGTAGACGCTGAGGTGCCAGACGGCGTGCCCACGATCCGCCAGCCACGCAGAGGGAGAGAAACAATATGCGGATCCTGCGCATCATCGGACTGCTGCTCGCGGCTGCCGCCGGGCTGCTGGTGCTCGTTGCCCTGGGCGCCCGCTTCAACGACGGCCCCGTCGGTCCGTTCCCGGGCGGCCCGCTACAGGCGGGGCTGCTCGAGGAGGAACCCGTCGCGGACTGGTCCTTTGCCACTGATGAGGAGACCATCGAGCTTCAGCTCCTCTCCCAGGAGCGCTCTCGCACGACCTGGATCCTCGTCCGCGATGGTGCGGCCCTCATCCCGTGCAACGTCGACTTCCCGCCCGTCAAGAGCTGGCATGAGCGCGCCGTGCAAGACGGGCGCGCCGTGCTCCGAATGCAGGGGCGGCTCTACCCCGTGACCCTCGAACGGGTCGAGGACGCGGAGCTCGCCGCAGCGCTCGGGGATGTGCTGCGGGCGAAGTACAGCGGCGGGCCGCCTGGCGGCGGCGGTGTTTGGTACTTCAGCATCACGTCGCGGGCGCCCTGAAACGGCCGCGAGCGGCCAGGGTGACGCTCGTGCCTCTCGCTCGCCCGCTGCAGACTCTCGGCGTAGCAAGCCGCCGCCATCCATGAGATGGGACCCCGCGCGCAGGAGGAGCCGATGGCGGATTTGATGGAACTGGCCGAGACGGCCTGGAACGGAGCGCTCGACACGGTGTTCGAGCACCACCCCGTGCATAGCCTCTACGACGGGGCGTGCGAGCTGGCGCCCGACCTGCTGGGGATGAAGGGCCTCGCCGGGATGTTCGTGATCGACTCGGGCGACGGCCTCGTGATGCTCGACGCTGGGTCGTGGTTCGATGTGGAGCGCCCGTACGAGGAGATCCGGCGCTGGCGGCCCGACACGCCCGTGGTGGCGGCCATCTTCTCGCATCATCACGTGGACCACGTGTTCGCCACGGCTCGCTTCGAGGCCGAGGCCGCCGAGAGGGGATGGCCTCCGCCCACCGTGTACGCGCACGAGCGCATGCCCGATCACTTCGATCGCTACCTCCGCACCTCCGGCTGGAACACCGCGA
>PVMS01068868.1_pt1 | contig 10171 bp, 6 predicted proteins | sample 1853461 | NCBI WGS metagenome assembly PVMS01 (sample SAMN08582032, study PRJNA380276) | Marine sediment metagenome, whole genome shotgun sequencing project. | isolation source: ocean sediment barecode stripped | collected 2017
AGCAGCACGATAAGGATCGGCCACCATTTGCTCCGTTCTTTTGCAGGCGTAGGCGCCGTTGGTCTGGCGACCTCGGTAGCATCTACCATCTCAGGTGTAGCCATTCTTGTTTCGGCTGCTTCACCCATAACCGTCGCCTGTGGTGGGGATGCCGTTCCAGATATCACCGCTGGCGATGGGGGGGGTGGTGTCGGTCTGTCTTTTAGGAAGGCCATCGAAAGACCTGCCGCCACGACTAACTCGCTCGAGTCGGCCGCTGTTTTCAAATCACTGGCAAATTCGTCGGCACTCTGATACCTTTCGTCCGGTTTTTTGGCCAGTGACTTAACGATTACCGACTGTATCTTATTTGGTAAGCCGTCTACCGTGTTACTTGGCAGAGGAATTGGTTCATTAACATGTTTCATTATCACAGCTAGCGGCGTGTCTGCATCGAAGGGGAGACGACCAGTAGCCATTTGATAATAAAGAACACCGAGAGCGTAAAGATCGCTCCTTTCGTCACCAGGCTGCCCTAAACCCTGTTCAGGGGACATGTAGGCTGGTGTACCGATCATGGCCCCGGTTGCCGTAAAGGAGGGACCGCTTAGTATCTTTGCAATACCAAAGTCAGTAAGGATGACGTGGCCTTCCTCGTTGATCATGATATTAGCTGGTTTGATATCGCGGTGAACCATCCCCCGACCATGCGCATAGGCGAGAGCATCGGCTACTTCTAAGGCAACATTTGTCGACTCCGATAGAGGCAAAGTCTCATTTTCTTTGGCAATCGTTTCTAGCCGCTGTTTCAACGTCCCACCGGGGACGTATTCCATGACAATATAGTAAACGCCATCTTGAACATCAAAGTCGTACACGCCGACGATGTTGTTGTGGTTGAGCGCAGCCATCGCCCTCGCCTCTCTCTCAAAACGGGTGAGAAAGTCCTGTTCATCAGCCAGGAACGTGTGCATCAACTTTATGGCTACATAGCGGTCAAGGCTTGCTTGATAGCCAAGATAGACCTCGGCCATTCCGCCGCGACCAAGGCTCTCAACGATATGATACCGTCCAATGGTTTTTCCAATTTGTGCGTCTTTTACCATTGCTCTTTCACTATATAACTAGACAGGTTCAGCGAAGATAATTGCGCTAAAGATTTATAATAGATTTCTCAGGGTGAATCAGGTTGTTCTTGTGCTGTCAGGCCTATTGCTCGCCAATGATATTAACGTTGAGGGTGCGCTGCAGGCGATCTACAATTAGTCTATCACCGTTTTCCAAGGCAGTATAATACAGGATAGCCTCCACTTCGTACAGCGATGTTGCTTTGGCGTCTCGAATGTGCATCGTAAGATTGAAGTTCGAATGCATAGTCTCAATGACATTCAGCGAGGCGGCTTCCAGACCGTCCTCATCTCGCACAGTTACCTGGATGTTTGGTCTTTCCTGAAATGGCGTTATGTCAAATCCTACCGCTACCCGCTTATTATCCTCATACATATAGAGGCCAAGGCCATTAAACCGGATATCTTCTCTTGGAAGTGGCGCCCTCACTGGATCTTCGAAAAAGTGCACCTTCATCCGGCGATTATATCCCGCCACCGCTAGATTAAGCAACGAAATCAAGGGGCTTCCTAACTTGTCATTGAGTAACCTTCAAAGGTATGGGACAATGGTTCCAGCGTGATTCCCAAATCAAGCTACCTCTTTTAGACCGACACTCTGCAGTTTTTCTAATACTTGTACAAGGAGTACTCGCCACTCACCTTCTTGCAGATCGCGACCAAGCCAGATCGCTTTTCGACTTACTCTTACGCTACTTCCTAAGGAGCTCTGAAGACGAAATCGACCAGAGCCGTTCTGCTCAGGTAGTCGAATCTGGATTTGTCCGACTTCTGTGGCGACGGCAGAGATGCCGGCGAGTCCAGCGAGTACCTTTATACGAAGTTGAAAGAGTAAATTGTCTACAGGATCAGGTATGCGTCCAAATCGATCGGCGAGTTCCTCTGCAATATTGTCGATTTCTTCCAGAGACTCAAGAACCGCCATTCTGCGATAGAGTCGGAGTCTAAGTGATGTGTCTGGTACGTATTCGGTAGGAATGTATGCCGCAAGCGGCAAGTCAATAAGCACGGCTTCTGGCAACTCAACAGGCATCTTCTTTCCTTCAGTCGCCGCTCGTTTTCGCTTCACAGCCTGTGTAAGCAAACGCGTATAAAGGTCAAATCCCACCGCGGCTATATGGCCGCTTTGCTTCGCTCCTAATAGATCACCCGCTCCTCGAATTTCCAGATCCCGCATGGCGATGCTGTATCCGACACCTAGCTCGGTTTGGGAGGAGATAACCTCTAGTCGAGCCTTTGCATCAGCGGTTAGGCGGTGCCAGGGTCGATGGAAGAAATAAGCATATGCTCTTCTTGCACCCCGGCCAACACGACCCCTAAGCTGGTACAGTTGGGCAAGGCCAAATTGGTCAGCCTGATCGACGATCAATGTGTTCGCGTTAGGTATATCAAGACCGCTCTCGATTATGGAAGTGCTTAAGAGTACGTCGATTTCTCCTTCAACAAAGCGAAGCATGACGTCTTCCAACTGCCTTTCGCTCATTTGACCATGACCGATGGCGATCTCTACTTCAGGAACCAGATTGGTCAACTTGACCAACATTTGCTTTATGGTTTGCACCCGATTGTGAACCATAAACACCTGTCCATTACGATCAATTTCGCGGAGCATAGCTCTCCTCATCAGTGTATCGTCAAGCTCGCCAACGTAGGTCTGAACCGGCAGTCTATCAGCAGGAGCTGTATCGATATGGCTAATATCGCGTACACCTGCCAAACTCATATAGAGGGTGCGCGGGATTGGTGTGGCTGTCATCGTGAGAACATCAACCTCGGTCCTCAACTGCTTTAGTTTCTCCTTGTGAGCCACGCCAAACCGCTGTTCTTCGTCGATGACAAGAAGACCGAGATCTTTAAAGGCAACATCTGCTGAGAATAGGCGATGTGTGCCGATAATGATGTCAACTTCCCCTTCCTGAAGGCCTTTCACAATCCTCTCTTGTTGGGCATGAGTTCTGAATCGTGACAACATTTCAATATTGACTGGGAATGTCTTTAGACGATCCTTGAAGGTGTTGTAGTGTTGTTGGGCAAGAACAGTCGTCGGCACCAGTATGGCCACCTGTTTGTCATCCATGACAACTTTAAAGGCCGCTCTTAGGGCAACTTCGGTCTTCCCGTAACCAACGTCACCGCAGATTAGCCGATCCATTGGGTACGGTCTTTCCATATCCCGCTTAACTTCGCCGATAGCCATCATCTGGTCTTCAGTCTCGCGGTATGGAAAGCTTGCTTCAAGTTCAGCTTGCCAGGGCGTATCAAGGGCAAAAGCGTGCCCTTTAATGGTCTCCCGGTCAGCATAGAGATCGAGTAGATCCTCTGCCAATTCGTCGACCGATTTTTGTGCTTTCGCTTTAGTGCGTTTCCAATTCTTTTCACCTAGTCGATGCAGAGCCGGCGTTCTTTCGTCAGGACCGATCCATTTGCTCAACCTATCAGCATGGTGTACTGGCACGTAGAGAACATCACTATTGGCGTAATTTACCTGCAAGTATTCGCGCTGCATACCGCCGATCAATCTTACGACAAGCCCGATAAAACGACCGATTCCGAATTCAAGGTGAACAACGTAATCGCCAGGGCTGATATCGGCAAAATAATTCTCTGGGGCAACGTTTTGTGGCCTGCTTCGCCGTCGAGGTACAGGGCGACTCCAGCCAAATACTTCGGCGTCAGTCAGCAGGTTAAGTGTGGCCAGAGTCGGGCCAGATCCTTCTCCAGCAGCCTTGTGGGTTTCCAAAATGAATCCACCGGCCAAGCTTCCTTGAACAAAGGTAGTACTCCCCTCAGGGGGCATCTCAAGCAGCGAGTCCACTGGAAATGCGGAGGGATCTTCAATCAATTGATTGGAGTTTTCGGAATCCTTCCGCCAAAGTTCAGCCAGCCGGCGGGCCTGCCTGCTGACTACAACGGTTCGTTTGCCTTTCATCATGCCGCTGCGGAGCTCCGTTAGAAACGGGCGTACTTGTCCGCCAAACTTGGGTCCTGACCGCAATGTGTCAGCAAGAGTTATCCATGGTTCGCTATCTGGATCGCTGCCATCGCTAAGCTGGATAGGTGACCGGTTCCTCAGTTGCTCGGCGAGCTCTTCCCAAGTGATCAAGGGACATGGATAGTCTGCAGGAAGATCGATTTGTTCCTGTGATATTTGCTTGGCGTGCAGATGAACATCACTCACAGATTCTTCAAGCTCTTTCCAATCATCGACGAAAAGAAGTGTGTCTTCGGGTAAATAATCTAGAAACGATGAGGGATGTGAATAGACGACCGGTAAGTAATATTCTAGATTTGGTGAAGGGATTCCAGTAGACATTAGAGGAATATCATCACGCCAGCCGGGTAGGTCGTTCGATTCTGAGCCATCCGGATTCCCTTCGTAGCGCTGAGCGAAGAGGACCGCATCCGCCGGAAGCACCTCTCGTGCAGGTGGAATTACAATGCTTATCGACAAGTTTGTATTCCGCTTAAAAGATCGCTGTGTGGATGGATTGAATTCTCGAATCGTATCGATCTCATCGCCAAAAAGCTCAACTCGAATCGGGCGTCTCACGCCCTGGGGAAAGATATCAAGAATCCCACCACGCCTGCTAAACTGCCCCGCTGCTTCGACAACGCTGACCGGCTCATAGCCTGCGCTCAACCAGGTGCGTACAAGGCCTTCAAGATCCACAATTTGGCCTTGGCGCAGCAATCTGGTAGCCGAGATAAAGCTTCTTTTAGGCAGTGTTTTATGGAGAAGGGCCCTGGCGGAAGTGATCACCACGCATGTTGAGTCCGATGGAGGTAACATCGGATTCTGCCCTTGCATCAGCTTGGTAAGTACGGTCAATCGTCCGTTTCTTGATAGGTTGCTCCACGGTCCGCGCTCATATGGTAGTGGAGTAGGTTCAGGAAAACGATAGATTTGGTGCCCAGGAGGCAACCACGTTTCTAAAGTCTGAATCCAAGTGGGAACGGATTCAACCCTTCCGGTAACCAATAAGACGTTACGGCGGGTTTTCATGGATAACTGGGCCAATATCGGCGGCCGAGCACTTGACCGAAGTGCTAGCGGCCGCTGGACTGATTGCCCGTTCAAATTAGTCAATAATTGTTGAAAGGCCGGATGGTCATCCAGCGCTTCGAGCAAGCCTGATAAGTTCATATTCTTATGTGATAATTACTACGTGAGATATTTAAGTGATGCCATTACTAATCGAAACCGTGCATTTTGCGAGCTGGGTGTAATTCTACAGATTGGGTTCGATCGCACCGTTGAAGTGTGTCATGGCCAGGTCAATGCCCTCAGACAGCGTCATCTCTATGGCGGCGATACTCCTATCTATCAATTCATCGACGACAAGCGATTGATCTTCGTCAAAGTCCCTGAGGACATAATCTGCTGGTTCCATACGCCCTGGTGGACGGCCGACGCCCAGGCGGATCCTAGGGAAATCCTGACCGACACGGCCGATAATCGATTTCATTCCATTGTGTCCGCCAGATCCGCCTCGTTCTCTAATTCGCAGCGTTCCAAGAGGCAAGTCAATTTCGTCAAAAACAACCAATAGATCTTCTGGCTGCACATGATAAAAATCGGATATCCGGCCAACCGAATCACCACTTTTATTCATGAATGTCTGCGGTCGAGCGATAATAACTGAGTAATCGCCAACTCTCCCGGTACCTATAAACGCTTTATGCTTACGTCTATCTAAAGATATCGAATACTTTTGGGCTAACCTGTCTACGACCATAAAACCTATGTTATGGCGGTTGTCTGCGTAGCGTCGACCTGGATTTCCTAATCCGACGATCAATGTCCTAACTTTTTCCTGGTTTGGTCTATCTTCTTCTACCAAGTTGTCACGTAGTCGGGCTAGCCGAATGTTTAGTGGTTTGCGGATTCTTTTCCGCGTAGCCAGAATCAATTGCCTCAGGTTATGCATCGTCTAGCGAAAGATCTTCGCTTGCACAATTCTCCACAGTCGTCGGAACACACCGCGAAACAAAAGGTATGCAGCAAGACCGGCGAAAACGAGTGCCACCAGAAATACGCCGCGCCAGAATGCTCTTCCAAGCGAGCTTGTATCAACTGAGAACAACTGGCCAATAATGCCGCCACTCTCTTCATCCGCCTCTTGCCCTGAGCCTTCACCAGACACTGGCATTGCATCAATCGGCGTTGCTCTTGGCAGCTGCGTAGGAAATGGCGTCAAGGAAGGTAATACGACGTTTGCCGGTTGAGATGTACCCAGAAATCCTTCGTCAGCTACCGGAGATGGAGTGTTTTCATCTGTTGCAGGCGTCTCTGTCGGTGTGGGCTCGTCGTTTGAAACGATGATATTGGTTAAAAAGAACTCCGCGTAATTGTAATCTGTGCGAACGACTCGAAGTCGTAATTGGTAAATTCCGTCTGGGAATACTGGGTTGGTTTCCCGTCCAACTGTAGTGTCCCAAATTGCGAGAGTACCTTCGCTTACGGTCTGATCGCCTTGGAAGAATACAATCCAATCTGGGCTAGTCGTGTGCCTGAACGCTAGTTCATATCGCAGAAAATTCGGATCGAACGCCGTTCCATTAATGATCGTGATCCCTGAAACAGTTTCGCCCTCCGCTGGTTCTGTTATACCGTTCTGGCCCTGGGCTTGCAGCGCTCCTGGCGTAAGTAAAACCAATAAAAGACCAAAGCACTTAATGGCTAGTAACCCCGTTTTGCTGGTCGCGGTCAATGTCTTCTGTTCCCTCGCAGAATCAAACCGGTAGACAAAGGCCTATACCATTCCAATATAGATAGCATTATATTTAATAATTCAGATGCTAAATTCACCAAATAGCCTAGTCTAGCACAAACACCAGCGACCGGCGAACGATTGTTTCATTATGTCTACTTAACTGCCTGGGGTAGATAGAGGTTAGAACGCCATAAGAAGAGACTTACCGTAGTGCAGGAAGATTTGCGGGATAGTGTGCTTGTGACATAATCGTGACCCATGTTTTCATACCAAAACTACAAATTAGATCTGGGATGATATATTCCTGGCACAACTTGTCATTGTTTGTCGCTGGTGCTATAGAGAACTCTTGATCAGTTGGTTCTGGTAACGGTTTTGGTTGCGAATTCGAGAACGCCGGTGCCGACGAACCCCTGCCAATAGGATAGGATTGACCGGAGAGAGAAGATGATTGACACAATATTAAGGAGACGGCGCAGGATACTACTGATGATGTTTGCTATCATTATCATCGTGGTCACCGCCTGTAATACGGCTAACGATGGCAACAGCGACGATGGCGAAGGCTCTAAATCTGTTGACGTCTTTGGAGAAACGGCCGTCTCCGTCGAGAGTGCAGATGAGCAACTTACAGACGAGCTGATAAGCATTGATCCAGAATTGGTGGCGCGTAATGCAGATACCAGTTCAGATAGCGTTGATCAGGTGAAAGCGGACGAGGCGGTGACAGAGCCGGTCAAGCGCGAAGAGAAACACCTGGCTATTGATGTCGATAGTGAATCATTAGATACCGATGCAAACGGGGCAACGATTGGTTTTACGACTGATGGACATGCGTTCCGCGGCGATCCTGAAGCGCCGGTTTTGATCAACGAGTTTTCCGATTACCAGTGCCCTTACTGCGCAAGATTTGTCAGCGAAACTCTCACCGAATTGGAAAGCAATCAACTTAGCAATGGTGAAGCGGTTCTCGTTTACTATGATTTTCCCCTGGTAAATATTCATCCGCAGGCAATGGCAGCCGCGAACGCGGCTCGATGCGCAGGTGAGCAAGGTGCGGCCGGGTACTGGAGTATGCATGACGCGCTTTTTGCGAATCCAGGAGAATGGTCCAATCAAAATCACGACGATGCATTTATGCGCTACGCCGAGAACATTGGTCTTAAACTGGCTGAATTTAACACTTGCATAAGCGAAAACAGGTATGAAGCGGAAATTGAAACAGATTTAGCCCTAGGATCGGCATTAGGTATCACTGGGACTCCAAGCTTTGTCATGAATGATCAGATGCTCGTTGGCGCCCAGCCGACCAGCATCTTTAATGCCGCTATTTCTGCTCTAGCGGAGGGCGGGTCTTTGAACGTGGCCGGATCAGCCCCTGCACCAGCACAGGCACCATCTCAACCAAGTGCAGCTCCAACGCCAGCCGCAATATCAAGTCAGAATGCGGGCGCCCTGGGCGATCCAAACGCTCCTGTAACTATCGTCGAATTTACGGACTATCAGTGCCCATATTGCTCCAGACACTCACTCGAGACAATGCCCCAGATCGTTCGAGATATGGTGGACACTGGCCGGGTATATTATATCCTGAAAGATTTTCCTTTAGACCAGATCCACGCTGATGCTCGAATGGCTTCGAAAGCGGCTCGTTGTGCGAAAGACCAGGATAGCTACTGGGAGATGCACGACATGCTTTTTGCAGGTCAGGTAGAATGGGCTGGCGAGGGTCAGGCTGCTGGAGAGGTATTTTCCGGCTATGCATCGAACTTGGGACTGGATGCGGAATCATTCGCAAGCTGTTTGTCAAGTGATCTTCATGATGAGGACATTGAAGCCAATGTACAGGAAGGGCGTTCCTTGGGCGTATCGGGAACACCTTTCTTCTTTGTCGATGGCTACCCACTAAACGGCGCACGGCCGTTTGACCACTTTGTCGCCGCCGTTTCATTGGCTGAGCAAGGGCGACTCGCCGAAGCTTTTGCACCTCCAGAGCAGGCTGCTCCCAGTCCGACGGAGATTGATATCGAAAATTCCTTCTCAATTGGCGACCCGGACGCTCCTATCACCATCATCGAATACACCGATTTCCAGTGTCCATATTGCAGTCGCCACTACCAGCAAACGTATCCTCATATCGTCGAACAATATGTCGAAACCGGGGTTGTCCGATACGTTTTCAAAGATTTCCCTCTGACGCAAATTCATCCCCAGGCGACAAAAGCAGCCGAAGCAGCACGTTGCGCGCTGGACCAGGACGCTTTTCTTGAAATGCACGCTGTTTTGTTTGAAAGGCAACAAGATTGGAGCGGAAAAGATCCGAGCGCGATCTTCACCGGCTACGCGAACGAACTTGGATTAAATGAGGATGAATTCAGCGAATGTCTGGACAGCAGTCAATATGAGGCGGCCGTTATAGCCGATCTCCAGGAAGGTGTTGGTTTTGGCATAACTGGGACTCCCTCATTTTTCATCAACGGCTATCCCCTGACTGGAGCTCAGCCTCTTTCTGTATTTCAGGAAGCAATAGAGTCCTTGCTTGAGAATTAACTTTCCTGGTTCAGGCGTATGGAAAGTAGTTAAAGCAGAATCTACAGGCGACGAAAGCGAAACCAGGCTGACGGCCATAAGACCCCATCGGACATGAGCGTCTTATTGTGTTCACACCAGACCAATTCAAATCCCTTGTTAAACATCGAAATTAGCCTGTGCTCCTTAAGACCTATGGGAGTTTCTGGTTCCTCATCCGATTGATCACGAATGCGGCTAAAGTTCATGAAATATCCCCCCGGATTGATCAGCCTGTATAGGTGATCCTTGTATTGGCTGAGATTCGCCTCGTCGAGTGCATGCCCACAGCCAACATCCAATGCAAAATCGTACGGTCCTTGGAGAAAATCGAGCTCAGTGACCGAGGCGTTATGAAAACGGATTGAAACACCTGCCTTCTTGGACCGCAGTTTAGCCTCCTCGATTGCCTGGCTGATATAATCTACGGCGTCCACCTCCCACCCCTGGGAGGCCAGGTAAATGGAAGCTCTTCCATAACCACAACCAAGATCCAATGCCCGTCCGGGCGCGATTGTCGGAATAAAATCAATCACTTCAGGCGGTGGCAATGGATCATCCCACGGTGTATCCCCCTCCGCGTAACGTGCTGAGAATCGTTCGTGATCCTCTGAAAAACTGTCATTCATATGTTGCGAGATTCCCAATAAAGTAAAGTAGCCAAGATATTTTGAATCTATCGTCAATTGGCTTTAATGTGTCGATTTCAGCACGTTACGCGGAGGGGGATACACCGTGGGATAATCCATTGCCACCGCCTGAAGTGATTGATTTTATTCCGAC
>PVMS01084508.1_pt1 | contig 10171 bp, 11 predicted proteins | sample 1853461 | NCBI WGS metagenome assembly PVMS01 (sample SAMN08582032, study PRJNA380276) | Marine sediment metagenome, whole genome shotgun sequencing project. | isolation source: ocean sediment barecode stripped | collected 2017
GTATTTCGTTCCCAGCTGGAATACATGGCCAACCTCAATACCGCGCACCATTTCCAGGACGCCCTTGCCATCAGGGCTGGGATCACCCTCGACCACGTTACGCAGATCGGCCACCTCCGGCTCAGGAAGATCGCGGCTCCAGTTGACGCCGGTGAGATGCTTGCCGTCTTCGTTGGCGCCACACACAAAATCCGCAAGATGGGCGGCACTGTGATCGGCGATCACCGGGCAACCCAGGCCTACCGGGCCCACCGAACCAGGATTCGCTCCGCTGAGGGCGCGAATGTCTTTCTCCTCGAGGAACTGCAGTGGCGAGGCAACCTGCTGGAGTTTTAGCGCCTTGGCTTCGTTGAGCTGATGGTCGCCGCGTATCACCAGGGCGACGGGCTTTTCATCACTGCCCAGAACGAGGAGGGTCTTGGCGCATTGCTCGGGGGCGACCTTCAATGCGCTGCTGACCTGTTCGATCGTGGCAACCCCGGGGGTGTCCACGGTTTTCATGTCGGCGCTCGCATCCGGGCGTTTTCCGGACGGGGCCACCGCTTCGGCTTTTTCCACGTTGGCGGCGTAGTCACTGTTTGGGCAAAAGGCGATGGCGTCTTCGCCGGAATCCGCCAGCACCATGAATTCGTGATTCGTGCTGCCACCGATTTCGCCGGGGTCCGCCTGCACTGCGCGAAACTTCAGACCCAGGCGTTCGAAGATGCGCGTATAGGCGCCGTACATGACCTGATAAGTCTCTTCCAGAGACGCGTCATTCATGTGAAAAGAGTAGGCATCCTTCATCAGGAATTCCCGGGCCCGCATTACGCCGAAACGCGGGCGGATCTCGTCACGGAACTTCCACTGAATCTGGTAGTACGTCACCGGCAGCTGCTTGTAACTGCGGATCTCGTTGCGGGCGAAGTCAGTGATGACCTCCTCGTGGGTCGGTCCGAAACAGTATTCGCGACCGCCCCGGTCCTGGATTCGCAACAGCAGCCCGCCGTAGATATCCCATCGCTCACTCTCCTGCCAGAGTTCGGCCGGCTGAATCGCCGGCATCAGCATTTCCAGCGCGCCGGCGCGGTTCATCTCCTCGCGGACGATGTCCTCGACCTTGCGGAGTACCCGGTAACCCAGCGGGGACCAGGCATAGATGCCAGCCGCCAGCTTGCGGATCATTCCGGAACGAAGCATCAGCCGGTGGCTGACGATTTCCGCGTCCGCGGGCGTTTCCTTGACCGTTGCCAGATGAAATTCGGTAGTTCTCATGATTCCCTGACCCGTGAGGCAAAATACTGCCGACCTGGGCCACAATTCTAACGGTGGGCGGTGGACGAGGTATAGCGAAAGCGCCGGGAAATCCGGCGCCGGTCTAGTCCTGGCAGAATTTCTCGACGTCCTGACGCGCCTGCGAGACCGCGGCCAGACGTTCGTCATCCGTGAGTTGCCGCATATCGCCGTCGGCGCCGGGCACCATCACCCGGGTCCGGCTCTCGACGGTGATCAGGTTCTGCTGTGCGATCTGGCAGTTCTGTTGCATCGCGGCTTTTTCGGCCTGGGAAAGTCGCCGTCTTTGCTGAGCCGCATCCCGCTCAACCAGGTACTCATCCACCCGCTGATCCAGAGAATTCTGATCGCCGGAAGCGGTTCTTGCCGCTGGTGCCGGGGTTGTCGGGAGACGCACATCCACGTTCTTGAGTTCGTAGTCCTGGTCTTCAGGAGGCTGCTGGGCGAAATGGCGCACGCCGTCCTCGTCTATCCAGGTGTATACCGCTTCGCCCCATGCCGTCGGCGCCAGGAGGAGGCAGGCCAGCAGCGCGGCGAAAAGCGCGCGCTTGCTGATGAATGTGCGATGGAACATGGGGACTCCGGGTCCGACTTGATTGACACATTATTATGCGCCAGCGGTCGTTTGAGGCAAGGGCGCAGTCGACGGGCCATAATGACCAAACAGCGAACCGGTAATCGCCATTTTTGGCGTTTTTGGCCGGCGTGAGGATTGGAAACGTGCACAGCTATCAGTCGAAGGACATTGACGGGGGTCTCATCGGGTCACGGCGCGTAGCCATTCTGGGTTACGGCGCGCAGGGAAGGGCTCAGGCGCTGAACCTGAACGACGAGGGAGTCGACACGGTTGTCGGGCTCCGCGCGGGTTCGGATTCCATGGAGCGCGTCGCAGCGGATGGGCTGCAAGCGGTCGAGATCCCGGAAGCTGTTAGCGGCGCGGATCTGGTCATGTTCATGTTGCCCGATGAGGTACAGCCACAGGTGTGGGGACAACTCGTGGAGCCACATATCCGAAAGGGGGCCGCCGTGGGTTTCGCGCACGGCTTCAACATTCACTACAAACGCATCCGACCTCGCGACGATCTGGATGTGATCCTGGTGGCGCCGAAAGGAGCCGCCCAGGAAGTGCGTGGCGCGTATCAATCCGGTTCAGGCGTCGTGTTCCTCGTCGCCGTTGCGCAGGACCCCACGGGTCAGGCCCTGCGGCTGGCGTTGTCCTATGCCGGCGCCCAGGGGGCGGGTCGCGTGGGGATTTTGCCCACGACTTTCAAGGATGAAACGGAAACGGATCTTTTCGGAGAGCAGGCAGTTCTGTGTGGGGGGCTGGGTGAACTCGTCCTGGCCGGTTTCGAAACCCTGACCGACGCGGGTTATCCGCCGGAACTGGCCTATTTCGAATGTCTGCATGAACTCAAATTCATCATCGCCCTGCTCCAGGAAGGCGGGTTCTCCCGCATGCACGAGATTATTTCCACCACCGCGGCGTTTGGCGCGGTGACCCGTGGCCCGCGGTTGGCGGACGAGCAGCTGCGCGGCAGGATGGTGGAGATACTCGCCGAAATCCAAAGTGGCCGTTTCGCCGGGGAGTTCATCAAAGACGCCGAAAATGGCTCCCCTACCCTGGTGGCGGCCCGGGACAGGCTCAAGGGTCATCCCATAGAGCACACCGGCGAGACGCTGCGCCGGATGATGCGGGGGGATTGATAACCGGGCCCGGTCCGGCTAGACGCCCGGGCGGGCGCGTATTAGGGTAGCCGCGACGAAAGCCATCACGGAGTCGCCATTTGGCCAAGGGCAACAAACGCGGGCGGGGCATTTATCTGCTGCCCAATCTGCTCACGACAGCGGCGCTGTTTGCCGGGTTTTATGCGATTGTCGCTGCCATTGTTGGCCGCTACATCCCGGCGGCTATGGCGATTTTCGTGGCCGGGATCCTCGACGGTCTGGATGGACGGATTGCGCGCCTGACCAACACCCAAAGCGAGTTCGGTGTGGAGTACGACAGCATGTCCGACATGGTGTCATTCGGGGTCGCACCTGCTGTGATCGTTTACGCATGGTCCCTGTCGAGCATGGGAGAACTGGGCAATGTCTGGGGCAAGCTGGGGTGGTTGGCGGCATTTTTGTATGCGGCCTGTGCGGCGCTGCGGCTGGCGCGTTTCAACGCTCAATCCGGCGTTGCGGACAAGGAGTATTTTGAGGGGCTTGCCAGCCCCGCGGCCGCCGGGTTGCTGGCCAGCCTGGTATGGATCGCGGAGGACTTTGGTATGACGGGGCCCGAGTTGCGAACGCCCACACTATTGGTCACGCTGCTGGCAGCGGGTCTGATGGTCAGCAAAGTCCGCTATTTCAGTTTCAAAAGCATCGCGTTCAGGGATAAGGTGCATTTCATGGCCACTTTGTTGCTGGTGCTAATATTCGTGCTGCTGGCCATCGACACACCCAAAGTGTTGTTCGGAGTAGCTGTGGTTTATCTCCTGTCCGGGCCGGTAATGACATTGTTCGGGGTTTATCGACAACGACACGCACGCCGATCTGCCGGAGACAAATCGTGAAGGTCAGCGAACGGGCCGAACGTATTCTGCATCTCGAATTCGACGCGCGTGCGGACAATCTCAAGGTGATCCGTCCGCAGGTGGATGAGACCGCAGTGGCCGAAGGTTTCGATGAAAAGACAGCGGATCAGCTGGTGCTTGCGATTGACGAAGCCTGCTCCAACGTTATTCGTCATGCCTACGAGCATAAACCAGGGCCCGTCATCCTCAATATTTACAGGGAAGACGGCCAGCTGGTTTTCGTGCTGGAGGATTTCGCCGAACGCATTGATTGTTCGAGCATCAAACCGCGGGAGTTGGACGAGGTGCGTCCCGGTGGGCTCGGAATTAATCTGATCGATCAGATCATGGACAGCTGGGAATTTGCCAACTCCACCGACGGAAAAGGCAATTTGCTGGTCATGAAAAAACAACTACCAAAGAAAACAGAAAACTGAATCATGTCCAAATGTGAACTAAAAGACCAGGAAGGCTTCGCGCTGGTGCTGGTCGAGGGGGAGGTCGACATGTCGTGGTCGAATGACCTGCGTCAGACCATTCTGGGGCCCTTAAACGAGGGGCGCCCGGTTATGGTCGAGTTGTCGGCCGTCAAGTACATCGACAGTTCCGGGATCGCCGCCCTCGTCGAGGGATACCAGAAAGCAAAAGGGGCCCGCACCTCTTTCGGGCTGGTCGCAGCCAGCGATCCGGTGCGAAGCGTGCTCGAACTGGCGAGACTGGACCAGGTTTTTCCCATGTACGAGAACCTGGAACAGGCAGCAGCGGCGCTGGGCTAGTTCGTGGCGGCGCCGGCGCTCTCCCGAATGGTCTCCCGAGTCAGTCGCGACGTGATGCGCGGCGTGTCCGATTTCGGCTATCTGATCACGCTGCTCGGCGAATCCTTCTACTGGCCTTTATTCGGGCCGCGGCGCAAACAACCCGTGCGGCTCGACGCCATATTCGCCCAGATGATGCAAATAGGCGTCGAGGCAATACCGATCCTCGCCGTCCTCACGATGGCGGTGGGCATCATGCTCGCTATCCAGCTCATCAACACCCTGGAGTTGTTCGGTGTCGAGAGCCAGGTGGTGCTGGCTGTGGCCAAGTCGATGACCCGGGAATTCGGTGCTTTGATGACGGCGATCCTGCTGGCGGGCCGGTCCGGCTCGGCGCTTGCCGCGCGCATCGGGTCCATGGTGGTGTCCCAGGAGATCGAAGCCCTGCGGGTCATGGGTATCGACCCGGTTCGTTATCTCGTGGTCCCGGCGGTGATCGCCTTTGCGATCATGACGCCGGCCCTGGTCGTGTTGGCGGATGCCATGGGTATCATCGGCGGTGGCCTGTTCAGTACCGGGCCACTGAACATGACCATGGAAGCCTATATCCGGACCAGCATCGAGGTGCTCACCGTGAATGATGTCATGCAGGGTCTGAGCAAGGGTCTGGTATTCGGTATCCTGATCGCGCTGGTGGGCTGCAGCGCCGGTTTCGGCGTGCGCGGCGGCGCCGAGGGCGTGGGTCGGGCGACGACCCGGGCCGTCGTGCTCTCGCTCACTTACGTGATCATCGTTGACATGATCTTTACCTGGTTCATGAACCTGTAATGCCAAAGAAAGTACAAGCGGCAGAGCACGTCCTCGAAGTCGAGGATCTGGTGGTGGAGTACGGACGGCGTCGCATCCTGCATGGCGTCAGCATGAACGTGTGTGCCGGCGAAATCATGGTGATCATGGGCGGCAGCGGCTCCGGCAAAAGCACCCTCCTGCGGCATCTGCTGGGACTGGAGATACCCACCGGTGGAACGGTCCAGATCCTGGGCAGCGATGTCAGCGAGATGACAAACACCGAGATGGATGATTTGCGGCAGCATCTCGGTGTGTCCTTTCAGAGCGGCGCCTTGTTTACCTCCCTGAGTGTTGGCGAAAATGTCGCCTTGCCTCTGCGCGAACGCCAGAAGCTTGACGACAATACGATCCGGATCATGACGAGGCTCAAGCTCGAACTGGTCAGCCTGGCGGGGTTCGAAAACCTCATGCCCTCGCAACTGTCCGGCGGCATGATCAAACGTGCCGCCTTCGCCCGTGCCATCGTCATGGACCCGAAGCTCGTTTTCTTTGACGAGCCCTCCGCTGGATTGGACCCGGTGGTGTCAGCGGAACTCGACGAACTCATTATCAAACTGCGCGATGCTCTCGGAACGACCATCATCGTTGTCACCCATGAACTTGAGAGCGCGTTTCGGATAGCAGACCGCATTACGGTCCTGGATCAGGGCCGCGTTCTCGTTACGGATACTGTGGACGCGGTGCGCAACTGCCAGGATCAGCGGGTGCAGGATCTTCTCAATCGCACGCCACGCAAGATGGAGATCGATGCGGATGATTATCTGCGCCGCCTGACGGAAGAAGAACCCGAATACGCGGACTAGGAAAACCAGATGAAACGCCAGCATGTCAACTATCTCGTCGTCGGTGTCGTCACGATTGCTCTGTTCGGGTTGCTCGGCGCCGTCCTGGTCAAGATCATGGGCCGGAGCGGTCCGATGGACGACTACCACATCTACTATCGGACCGTGGCTGGCGTGCAGTACGGAACCGCCGTGTTCTACGAGGGATTCCCCGTCGGCCAGGTGGATTTGGTCACGCCGGAGCGGACGGAGGATTTCACGCGCTTTCGGGTGGATGTCAGCATCAACGAGGGGTGGCAGATTCCCGACAACAGCCAGGCCACAATTTCCACGGGGCTGCTGGCGGGCGTGGCCATCGACATCAAGGAAGGCGACAGCGCTCAGATGCTCGATCCGGGTGGTGAAATTTTCGGGGTAGACGGCGTCGGCTTCATGGCGGCGCTGAACGATATCGCCAACGACATGCGAAATCTGTCCGCCTCGCACATCGTGCCCATGGTGGAGAACCTGAGCGTTCGCCTGGACGCCATCACGGAAGGCCTGGACCGGGACGTACCCGACATCGTAGGTGATCTTCGTCAACTCGTAGCCCGTCTGAACAATGGCGCCGCGATCCTCGAGAGTGTGCTGGATCAGGAAACCGCCACGGGCATTGACGCGACCCTCGACAACCTGCGCGTGGTCTCCGAACATGCGCTGAGCATGAGCCAGCATCTGAACTCAGCCAGCGCCGAGATCCGAATGTTGGTGGAGGAGAACCGCCCGGGTGTTGACCGGTCCGTGCAACACCTGAATCTGTCGCTGGAGACCCTGGCGGACCGGCTCGACGGGATCGGTTATCAGCTCGAAGCGGCGGGTCGCAACATGAACGAATTCACCAATGCCATTCGCAAGAACCCGGGTCTGCTGTTGTCCAGCCAGCCTGAGGACGAACCCGAGGAGTAGCCATGAACGCCCGGATATTTTCCATTGCCGCCGTTTTTCTAACTGCGTTGATCGCCGGGTGTGGTGGCGCCGGTCCCACGCCGGAGACCAATTACTACCGCCTTGCCAGCTCCGCAAACGTGACCGCGTTGTCGACGCCGGCGACACAACGACCCATCGTGGTCAAGGTGCCCCGGGCCTCGGGCGTGCGAAACGAGCGCAACGTGCTTTACAGCGAGGACCCCGACGGGATCAACCTCAAGCAGTATCACCAGCACTACTGGGAAGAATCACCCGCCAACATGGTGCAGGCGTGGATGATTGACTATCTGCGCGCGCGCAATGTGTCGGCGACGGTGGTGCGGCGTTCCTCGAGTGGCGACCGAGTCACGATCAGCAGCTGGTTGACGCGATTCGAACGAATATTGTCCGAAGGCGATCGCAGCGTCATCGTGGCCATGGAGTTTCAGGTGGACGCCAGCGGGCAGAGCGCGCCGTTGCACATCGGCGAATACCGATCCCGGCAATCCGTGGGGCGCGGCGACATGCAAGGTACCGCGCTGGCCTTCTCCGCGGCCCTGGGCGACATCATGGGCCGGTTCGACGCGGATCTGGAGCGGGTCCTGGAGGCCCTCGATTGAGCGAAGGCCGTCTAAGCCAATCCCAGAAGGCGTGTCTGGACGCCATGGATATCCCTTTATGGGTCAGGCGCGATCGGCCCGAAGCAGCACCGGTCGAACAAGCCGCGGCAGCCGAGCCTGACCCCGGGCCCGAACAAGCTACGGCAGCCGAGCCCGAGCCAGCCGCGGTAGCTGAGCCTGAGCAAGCTGCGGTAACCGTGCCTGGGGCCGAGCCGCACGTGGCACAGATGCCGGTTGCGGACTGGGGTACGCTTGAACAACAGGTTTCCGGGTGCACTTTGTGCGCGCTGCACGCAGGCCGGACCCGAACCGTGTTCGGTGTCGGAAATCGTCATGCGGACTGGATGGTCATCGGCGAGGGCCCGGGAAAGGAAGAGGACCGTCAGGGCGAGCCTTTCGTGGGCCGGGCGGGAAAGTTGCTGGACAGCATGCTGCTGGCCGCGGGCCAACCACGGAGCCAGGTTTATATCGGCAATATCGTGAAATGCCGACCGCCAAATAACCGCGACCCGAAACCGGAAGAGGCGGGAGCCTGCAGGTCCTACCTGATGCGACAAATCGAACTGGTCAATCCGAAGATCATTCTGGCGGTGGGGCGGATCGCGGCCCACAATCTGCTCAATATCGATGACTCCGTGGGGCGAATGCGCGGGCGGGTGCACAGCATGCCCGGGACGGGCATTCCCGTCATCGTGACCTATCACCCGGCTTATCTGTTGCGTACGCCGCAGCAAAAACCCGAGGCCTGGCAGGACCTGGTGATGGCCCGGCAGGTGGCCCACGGTGCGGATACCGGTGCAGACGACCGAGGACCTCCATGAGCGCTGTTCTCGAATCGCAACAATCTTCCGTCGTCATGCGCCCCATGCGCAGCAACGATGTGCCCGCGGCGCTGGCCATCGAACAGGCGGTTTATGATTTTCCCTGGACCGAGGGGATTTTTCGCGATTGTATCCGCGTGGGCTACTCGTGCTGGTTGCTGGAACAGGACGGTGTCGGTGTGGGTTACGGGATTCTGGCTCCCGGAGTCAACGAGGCGCATCTTCTCAACATCTGTATCCATCCAGAAGAACAAGGCTGTGGTCTGGGAACGCGTCTTCTGACACGCATGCTGGAGCTGGCGCGCTGGCATCATGCCAGGTCAGTATTTCTGGAAGTGCGGCCGTCCAATCGCGGGGCTATTACGCTGTACAAACGTTTCGGTTTCCGCGTCATCGGGATTCGTCCTGATTACTACCGGTGCCTGGAAGGGCGCGAAGACGCGGTGGTCATGGCATTGAAGCTCGCCGAAAAAGCCGGGGCCCTCAACTGAATCGAGGGACGGCGGCTTCATTTCTGGAAGATCCTGACGGGATACGACTGGGGGTGACGAACTTTCGGGATAGCCGGCGCAAACGCCTGCGCAAGGGCCTGGGTCTGGACACGGGCTTGCCCGGGAGCTAGAGGGCGCGAATGCGTGCCAGTTGAGTCTCCAGCTCCTCTTTCTTGCGGGTCCATTCGGCAGCCTTGCCGCGTTCCTTTTCCACCACCGCTTCCGGCGCGTTGCTGAGGAAGTTCTGGTTGGATAATTTGTTTTCGGTGCGCTCCATATCCTTCTGAATTCTGCCTATTTCTTTTTCCAGGCGGGCTATTTCGGCGTCTTTGTCGATCAGGCCGGCCATGGGGATCAACAGGCGCAGGGTGCCGGCCAGGGCCACGGCGGACTCGGGTGCATCGTCACCGGCCCACTCGATACTTTGCAATCCGGCGAGCGACCGCAACCAGTCAGCGAAGCGCGCGACCCGGTCGCGATCTGAATCATCCCCGGCCTGCAGCAACAGCGGCAGCGGCCGGCGGGGTTCGATGTTCATCTCAGCGCGGATGCGTCGAACGCCGAGGACGACTTCCTGGAGCCATTCGATATCCGAGCTGGCATCCGCGTCCCGCTGTTCCGGCGCCGACCTGGGGTAGGGCTGGAGCATGACGGTATCGCCCGTCACACCCGCGACCGGGGCCACCCGTTGCCAGGTTTCCTCTGTGATGAAGGGCATGATCGGGTGGAGCAGGCGGAGCAGTTGTTCCAGTACTTCTACCAGCGTCCGGCGCGTGCCACGCTGGATTTGTTCGCTGCCTTCGCGCAGGGAAGTCTTGGAGAGCTCCAGGTACCAGTCGCAGTACTGGTTCCAAGTGAACTCATAGAGTGCCTGAGCGGCCAGATCGAAGCGGTAGCTTCCAAAGTTTTCCCGGACAGTCTCAATAGTTTGCTGCAGGCGGTCGCGGATCCAGCGTGCGGCCTCGTCCAGTTCCGAGTCGCCCTCATTTGTGTCAGCCTTGCCGCGTTCCTTTTCCACCACCGCTTCCGGCGCGTTGCTGAGGAAGTTCTGGTTGGATAATTTGTTTTCGGTGCGCTCCAA
>PVMS01141760.1_pt1 | contig 10171 bp, 8 predicted proteins | sample 1853461 | NCBI WGS metagenome assembly PVMS01 (sample SAMN08582032, study PRJNA380276) | Marine sediment metagenome, whole genome shotgun sequencing project. | isolation source: ocean sediment barecode stripped | collected 2017
CGCGATGCCTATATGGATGGGTAGCCGATGAAATGGCGCGATGTGAGGCAGACATAATCGGAATATCGGCAGGCTTTGACAATCACAAAGAAGATTGGGGCGGGACTTTTGTGTCAGAATACTACGACCACCGAGATCTACTCGCTTGCGCGACTCGACGCCCTTCCGACCTTAGTTCCTGCGTAGTGAATGGTAGAGGGTACAACCATCAGGTCCTGGGGCATAATGCGTTGGCTCTGGTCGAAGGGTTATCAGGGGAGTGACTTTCTGGATGGGTATGCAGGAACAGTTAAAATTGCTGGACATAATAAGCTAAAAATGACACGACCAATTAAGCTAATTTTAGCACGGTATGAAAAGCTATGATTCCCACGACCCAATAAAAGTGATTATTTCCATCATATAGTTGGTATAGAAACGATCTTTTAAGCTGTTCAAGGCCAGCCTAAAATGTTTGGATGGTATACAATGAAAAAAAAGACGGAAAACTGGGAAGCGTCCAATGAGTAAAAACAAGCGAGCAGATAGAGTTGCTGCAACTGGATAAAACCGGATATCAAAGGCATCAATCTGGAGTTATGGACGTTCTGCACGAACGTCCCCTTGCCCAAGTTTAACCTGCGGCCGGAGCAGGAGGGCGAAACAAAAAAAGATGTTTTGGATAGATTTTTAAGAAAGGCGTTTGCAGTTGAATAATACGATTTTTTCTGCTCGCAATTTGTGGGATATGAAACGGTTTTTTTAACAGTATGCAGGGCACAACCCCGATGGTTATTATAAACTAAGGGTTTGATCAGCGAGGTTGTCGAAATATGAAAAAGGAAACAGGAAAACTGGCTGCAGAAACAGACAACAAACTCCCTTCCGCCGATCTTATCGGTGATATCCGCGGGCTCATTGAAACTGCCAGGCATAATGTCGCAGTTACGGTTAATGTCGGACTGACCATTCTTTACTGGCAGATCGGCGACCGTATCCGCCAAGATATTTTGAAGGAAAAACGGGCGGAGTACGGTAAAGAGATTGTTGCTACACTGTCGCAAGAATTAACAAAAGAATACGGGAACGGTTTTACCTATTCAGCACTTACCCGAATGGTCCGGTTCGCGGAAGCATTTCCCGATACTCAAATTGTTGCTACACTGTCGCGACAATTGAGTTGGTCACATTTTAAAGAAATTCTGCCGTTTAAGAAGCCGCTTCAGCGTGATTTCTACGCCGAGATGTGCCGATTGGAGCGGTGGAGTGTTCGAACATTGCGGAAAAAAATTGATGGAATGCTTTATGAACGCACCGCCATATCAAAGAAACCTGAAGAATTGGCAAAGAAGGAGCTGACCGCTTTGCGGGAGGAAGACAGGTTAACACCGGACCTGGTCTTCAGGGACCCATATTTCCTCGACTTTCTGGGACTAAAAGATACTTACAGCGAAAAAGATCTTGAGACAGCTATCCTGCGGGAAATGGAGGGCTTTATCCTGGAGCTTGGAGCCGGCTTTTCATTTGTTGCCCGCCAAAAGAGGATCACAGTCGATAATGAGGATTACTATCTTGATCTGCTCTTTTTTCATCGCAAGCTCAAACGGCTCATTGCCATTGAATTAAAACTCGGAAAATTCAAGGCAGCCCACAAAGGCCAGATGGAGCTCTATCTGCGCTGGCTGGAAAAATATGAAAGGGAACCCGGCGAAGAAACACCGCTGGGCTTAATTCTCTGTGCAGGAAAAGCCAGCGAACAAATCGAGCTGTTGCAACTGGATAAAAGCGGTATCAAAGTGGCCGAATACATGACCGAACTGCCAAAACGTGAACTGCTGGAGCAGAAGCTCCACAAAGCGGTTGAATTGGCCCGGAAGAGGCTGGAAGCAAAAGCTACGTAGTTCAAAATGGCGATATTATAAACGTCCGCTTTAATGTTTTATGTACAGTACAGAATACAAATTATATCAACTGGATAAAACCGGATATCAAAGGCATCAATCTGGAGTTATGAACGTTCTGCACGACCGTCCCCTTGCCCATAAAAACGGGATCTTCGACCAGCCTCCCCTTTTTCGTTGACTTCCGGAGTATTGCTTTGTAAACGATATTAGGCAATATTACTGGGAAATGTTCTTCTTTCAACCCCGAGAGGGAAAGAGGGTTTGAAATGGTCCACGGTCGCCCGAAAACCCCGTTACTCTGAATAGATGGAGAGCGGGGTTTTGTATTTTGTGGCCCAGCTTAGTAGTTAAAGGTAAGTCAATCAAAGATTTGACCCTCTAAGGCGGGTGACCTTCAAGCTAACAAATGGAGATGTTTTAGAAGTAAATTATGAAGATTATCATTAAAAGGAGGTTATTATGGGCATGCATAATCCACCTCATCCAGGTGAAATAATAAAGGAGTTTTGTGTGGAGCCACTCGATCTAACCGTCACCAAGGCAGCGGAATCTCTTGGTGTTACCAGGAAGACTTTTTCAATGCTTTTGAACGGGAAGTCAGGCATTAGTCCTGAAATGGCTTTGAGACTTTCAAGGGTTTTCGGTCGTACTCCCGAAGGATGGCTAAGGCTTCAACTTCAATTTAATTTATGGAAAGCGAAAAAAAAAGTAGATCTTGCCCATCTCGAGCGGATAGCAGCCTGATTGTAGATTCGCGTTAAAAGACAGGCCCACAGATTACACAGATGGCACAGATAATAAGCGGTTTTTCCGAGGACACGGACTATTATGGGCAAGACAGTTGATTTTGTAGTCGTCTTGGATGATGGGGTAAGAAAACACCATTACCATAGGCCTGACAAAGGCAGGTTTTTGTATTTTGCGGCCCAGCTTAGTAGTTAAAGGTACGTCAATCAAAGATTTGACCCTCTAACGAATATTTCTGCCCTCTCAGCAGAAAAGAAAACAAATACTCTCTCTGCGTACTCTGCGTCTCGAGCGAAGCGGGCGGTAAAAAACATTATCGAGTTTCAACTTTCCAGTTTCAAACTCTCCCGCTTCAGCGGGATAACCCACAACCATAAACCCAACGGGAGGTGTATATGCTGCCAGAAAAACAGAAGACTGCCTATCGTTCTTTTTACGATTCTGCACGGAATAACGATATTCTTGACCCCAAAACGACCCTATTGATTCATCTTGCGTCCGCCATGGCAGTTGCTTGCTACCCGTGAATGGAACATTACCTTAGCGTGGCTAAGGAAGAAGGAATCAGTGACGATGAAATTGGCGCCGCACAATCCATTGTAATGGCGGTTTCAGCGGGAAGAGTAAACGCTCAATTCAGAGATGCTACTGGGATGGACGAATGAATCATTCGGAACGAGACCATTTTTGCTTTTACAGGACTGAAACGGAAATTAGTGTAATTTGTAAAGGACGCCCCCCAGTCCAAAACGCTGAGCAACAGTCAAACGTAGATCTGACCCCTTTACCACTTGGAAGGGTATGGACTGGGAGGTCATGAACCGTCTGCACGAAAAGGGATATATCGGCAACCCAAAGAGCAAGGCCAAGTCAGTTCATTTGACAGAGGAAGGCGCCAGGTTATCCGAAGCGTTTTTCAAGAAGCATTTTGGCATGTTTTCATAAATGGAGGACTTTTTCATTGGGCCAGCTTGCAACAGTCAACAGCAGACGCGACCCCTTCTCTTTTCAGACTGTTAATCCAAAAGTGAAGGTATACTTGGCTATGGGCATTGTGGAGATCGTTGATTCTCATCATGAAAACGCCTAATAATATGGGGCTGTGTAGGATAAAAAGAATGCTTGGCTGGTGGATTCAGGAGGTGGAGGTCTTCAGATCATCATCTGGTTCCATCAACTGGGTTCCCTATTACGCCTGAGCCACAACCTCCTTAATAAGATCTGCGCTTCCGGATTCCATGATGATTGTTGGGCTCACGTTAAATTTTCCGAAGTATTCGAAGACCACATCCCTTGTTGCAGATCCTTCTTCAGGAACGATCAGAGGTATAACCCCAAGCTGTGCGATAGAGATCTCATTGACAAGAAGATTCCGGCTTTCCGGGGCAGCTACCAGAACCAGATCTTCATTCCCGAAGCTCTTTACCTTCAATCTTTTTTCATCTCCCCTCTGCCGGATAACAGCAAGCTCGTTTTTGTGGTTAAGAATACTTTTTATCATTTCAGAGTTGTCACCCTGGTCCCATACATTTTTTATCTGGATTGACGATGTGTTTGGATACGGAAAACAGACCATTAGATCCTGGAAGCTTGACGGATATTCATAAAATCATCACTTTTCTTTTTGAGCCAACCGGTCTAACATATGAGATGATGCATAAAGCAGTCGGAATGTTGCGCGCATAATCTGCATCGCCAAGTATTAGGAGCGCTGGGCATGAATAAGAATAGGAAAATAGGAGCCGGGGAAGTCGGACGGTTTGATCAGAGAAACACCATGTTCAACAGACCGAGGGACTCTGAAAAGTCCAGCGCGGAAATACTGGATCTGGGCAGAAGGCATTATGGTGTGCGGAACTTCAAGGATGATGATGGCTACACCATGCTGGACTGGGCCTTTGCCATGGGTTCGTGGTATCTGGAGCGGTGGTGGGGATTCGGAAATATTGTGGGAAACGAGGGGCTTTATGAATGGTTTCCGGACCAATCGGAAATTGCACACAGAGATCGCATACCTCCCGGGCAGAAGTGGAAGGTCTCCGACCCGCAGGAGATGACGCGAATCATAAAGAAGGCAGCCATCTACATGGGCGCATCAGCGGTGGGGATCTGCAGCCTGAACCGGCGCTGGATTTACTCTCATCGCTTTGATCCCCGTACCGCGGAACATACCCCTATAGATGATATCCCGGAAGGATTTGAATATGCCGTCGTAATGATTCATGAGATGGACTATACCCTGATGAAAACGGCACCTGCCTATGGTGAGAACGCCGCCACAGGCAGGGGCTATTCAATGATGGCATATGCGGCCTCTTCAATGGCTCACTTTATTCGTGATTTAGGCTACGAGGCCATCCCCAGTGGTAATGATACGACTTTGAGTATTCCCATGGCCATTGATGCCGGCCTCGGTGAAATTGGGCGTAACGGCATTTTGATCACACCCTGGTTCGGCCCCCGGATCCGGATCAGCAAAGTGCTCACCAATCTGCCTCTGGTTCCGGATAAACCCATTGAAATCGGCGTCAGGAAGATGTGTGAAGTTTGCGGAAAATGTGCCCAGGCATGTCCCGGACAGTCTATCAGCTTCGATGACCCGACAACCGAAGGGCCTACCCTGTCCAATAACCACGGGATCTACAAATGGTATATTAATCCGGAAAAATGCTTTCAATTCTGGGTCCGCAATAAGGGTGATTGCGCCAACTGTATCAGGGTCTGTGTTTTCAACAAACCAGACAGCCCGTTACACCGCTTTGTTAGATGGCATGTAAGCCATCTTCCCCAGTTCGACAGTATCTATCTCTGGATGGACGATCTATTTGGCTTTGGGAGAAAGATGAAGATGGAGGATGTTTGGAAATAGAGCTTTATCTATTAGAAGCTTTCTGTGAAAACCTGCTCTCTGGCCATTTTGATCCAACGGAGACATTTTCAGAGCAACATCGCAGTCAAGGGATAAACGTTTTACAGAAAACCTGACTCCAGCAGTTGTTGGGTAGGTTTCGGGGTCCATAGAGGGGTTACTCGTTGAGGCCATACTTTAGGTATGCGTTTCAGCCAATTTGACAATTTCAGGGACTTTGAGGTACTATTTAAGGGTTGAGAGTGACCTATGCCCATTTTCAAGGTTTGAGTTGGTAGTTTTCATTATGATATTAAACCGGCTAAAGGTTATCGGCACACCCCTTGGCACGTCAAACCGAATAAGGTGATCCAATGCCCACAGAACGAAAAGTAACTCGCAAGCTGAGAGCAATCCTTTCTGCCGATGTTCAAGGTTACAGCCGCCTCATGGGGGATGATGAGGTGGCCACTGTAAAGACCATAACAGAATATCGTGAGACATTGAGCTCCCTTATCGCCCAATATCATGGTCGGGTGGTTGATTCCCCAGGAGATAACGTTCTGGCTGAGTTTGGCAGCGTTGTGGATGCGGTTCAGTGCGCCGTAGAGATTCAGAATATCCTCAAAGCCAAGAACGAAGATCTGCCCGAAAACCGCAGAATGATTTTCAGGATAGGTGTGAACCTCGGTGATGTTATTCAAGAGGGTGACCGTATTTACGGTGACGGGGTCAACATAGCTGCCCGGATCGAGTCATTGGCAGACGGTGGAGGTATCTGTATTTCTGGTACGGCTTATGACCATATCGAGAATAAGCTGGCCTTAGGCTACAATTTTATTGGAGAGCACTCAGTAAAAAATATCGCAAAGCCGGTAAGAGTTTACAAAGTCCCCATGGACCCCAAAGATGTGGGGAAGAAGAGGGCCGGTAAGTCTTGGAAGAAAATAGCCATTGCTGCAGTAGGTCTCTTGATTCTGGCAGGTGCAGCAACGGCAATCTGGAATTTTTACCCACGCCTTGCGCCAGCTCCAACAGAGGTCGCTTCGAAAAAAGCCCCTGCTCCTGGGTCGCCCGACGAAACCCCGCCACCTGTATCCGAAGAGCCCTCCATCGCAGTCCTCCCTTTTGCCAATATCAGCGGCGACCCAAAGGAAGACTACCTGAGTGACGGAATCACTGAACAGATTATCACAGCTTTGTCCAAAACACCACAGATGTTGGTGATTGCCCGTAATTCGGTCTTTACCTACAAAGGGAAACCCGTGATGGTGCAGCAGGTAAGCAAGGAACTGGGTGTGCGGTATGTCCTGGAAGGAAGTGTTCAGAAATCGGGAGACAAACTACGGATCACAGCGCAACTCATTGATGCCAAGACGGGGAATCATTTATGGTCAGAACGGTATGATCGGGAGCTAAGAGACATATTTTCTCTTCAGGATGAGATTACAGTGAAGGTCATTACGGCCCTACAAGTGAAGCTGACCGAAGGGGAGCAGGCCCGTATCTACGGAAGAGGCACCAACAATCTTGATGCCTATTTTAAGGTCTTGGAAGGGCGCGAGCAATCAAGTAGATTCAACAAAGAGGGCAACGCTATGGCCCGACTGCTGTTTGAGCAGGCCATTGCTCTGGACCCCAATTATGCAATGGCGTACTGGCGTCTGAGTGCCACTCACCTGGCGGATCTTATACTCGACTCGACCAAATCCCCAAAAGGATCTCTGAAGCAGGCTGAAAAACTGGTGCAAAAGGCCCTTGCTCTTAATGGTGCCTTGGCCGAGGCCCACGCATTGTTGGGGCGAGTCTACTTGGCAAAAAGGCAGTACGAGCAGGCTATAGCCGAAGGGGAACGAGCCATTGCTATTAATCCCAATTCCCCAATCGCCCAATATGCGTTAGCCTTTAGTCTTACCCGTGTGGGGAAGTATGAGGAAGCCATTGCGCTCTATAAGAAGGCGATGCGCAGTGATCCTATCCCTTCCACCTCGCTCTTAACCATGTTAGGTAATGCCTATATTCTTGCGGGCCGGTATGAGGATGGAATCTCAACACTTAAGAAAGTCCTCCGTCGTAGCCCTAATAACCTATGGGCCCACGTTGGCCTGGCCATAGGTTACAGTTCGTCAGACCGAGAGGAGGAGGCCCGTAATGAAGCAATAGAGATCCTCAGGATAGACCCCAAATTTTCTCCCAAGCATTTTGGGAAGAGACTCATGTATAAAGACCAAGCCGATACGGATCGTATAATCGGTGCACTTCGCAAGGCGGGGTTGAAGTAAGGCAGATATGATTTATGGGGAGTGAAGGTCATGTTGGATCTTTTTTCTGTATGACAATTTCGTGTTCAACAAATATAGGAAGATAGTCGAGGTTTTCTGATATTTGGCAGTACCCTCGGGAAACGTGCATAAGCCCAGCCTGGTCAATACCCCGCCCTCCATCTGTCTGAAGAAGCGGGGTTCTAAGGCAACGCCCTTTTTGAGTCAGACAGCTATTTGGCGGAAGCCTTGTCGACCGCTTTGATCAGGCCTGCAGCCCCTTTATTCTGGACATCATGCTTCACTAAAATATCCGTAGCGGTTACCTTCTTGCCGTAGTAGGCCTCGTTCAGACCGCCTCGTACACCCACCACGGCACCATCCACGGAGATGCCCCCGAAGAGCCCTTTGGCGCGTGAAAAGCTTAAGATATCCGCACTGAGATTGGCCGTGGCAGCCGCAGCCCCGACGCCAACCGGACCAACGGCAATCGCTCCAGCCGCGCCCAGTTTAAAGTTGTCCGACAAAAAGGATGTGACTCCCCGGTCGGTCATGGCCAACAGCACCACTTCAGAGGCGGAAGCACCGATCTGAAGGCCAAAGCTTGCTTCACCAATGGTGTAAAAGGCAGGCCCTGACCACTTATTGGTCTTAGTATCGCGCGCCAAAAACACCCCGCTCCCACCGGATGCGCCCACGATAAAGGCGCCTTTCAGGACCGAAGGCGCGATGAATACCCCTTTCGCCTTTTTTATCAGGTCACGAAACCCGCCCATTTCCTTAGCGGTTTCGAAGCTGTTGAAACTCATTCGGGCCTTTTCCACCAGGTTCTGTGCCTCTGTCGCATCATCTGCCAAAGTAGGTGCCGCCCCGACCAGAACGAACATACCTGCTAACAATACTGCCATTGGCACAAGAAAAACCTTCGATAACGATTTCATCTCCATTTCCTCCTTTTTCCTTTTGTGAATCTTCTCGGTCAATCATGTTTCAGCTCACGCACCACGGTGAGTGGATAAGATTCAGTTTTTTAGACTACCAATATAAGCACATTCGCCTTGCGAGTCAAGAGAAAGCGGGCGACAATTCACTGGGATTGTTTCAAGGATTCTTATCCAATGAACCTTTTAACAGGAGGGTGTTCTTGATCGTTTCGATGTTGTTTATCTTGAAACTGGTGCGCTTCAAGTTGAATTCACCTTTGGGGCTGAGTAGGATCTCCTTTCGTACTGAAACGCAGCGCCCAACCGCTAAGAAACTTACTATTCTACCAGCGTCCCGCATCCCTAATTAATGGGTAACCCCATTACGTTGACCGGCAGAGGATTCAACGCACAGTGCGGACTTCAAAATGAATGCCTTCGCGTTTCTGAAGGTGGGCAATAATCTCGAAAAGATTGCGGGCCTGCGGGTTGCCCTTTGGACCTAACATGCGCATTAAGCTTTTGGGTGATTTATCGGTGAGTGATCCAAGGGCATCAAAACCGATGGTGGCGTTAATATAATCCCGCAATATGGTTTTGCCGGTATCTACGTCACCGGTCAAAAGGCACTCAATCCCTTCCTTGAGTAACTCCTCACGGAAAGCCGAATCACGCTCAACCCGGTCTTTGACGGTTTTTTTAAAATCAAGTGTAAGTGTCACTTTCAATTCTCCTGTCGCTTTCTTTGCTTATATTCTTTCCAAATTTTCCTGGCATCCTGGATATCTTTCTGCTGACGTTTCTTTATGCCACCGCCAAGCAGGATGATGATAGTATCTCTATCCTTGCCAAAATAGACGCGATATCCGGGACCGAAATCTATCCGGCATTCGAAAACGCTTGCGCCAACACCCTTGGTATTGGACATGTGCCTTGCTCCATGCGGACCAAGGCAGTGACAATTTTAGCGGAAGCCGGTGCACTCAAGCGCTTAAACCATTTGGCGTAAGGGCTGCTACCTTTGCGATCAATATATTCTCTGATTTCGATCATTTTTTTAATAGGTAACACAATTGTTACCATAAATCAAGGAAATAATCGCCCATATTTATGCTTACCCGGCTATGGAGGATTCACCCGCCTTTGGCGGGCTTGACGCCTTCATGATCTCTAACGGGGGTCAACAACATACCCTATCTCCCCCAATTATCTATATGGAAGCTCGCTATCTTGAGCTATTTACTTATTTACGGACGTCCCCCAGACCCCCGCGGTCATCTTGACCCGGCAGCTTTCAAAGCCCTATCCGAGACCCTTTGCATCAGATTATCGGCAATTTTGTTGTAAGGAGGGACAAACATGTCTTGGAGAAAAAACTTCGGATTTGTCTCAATCATAGGGTTTGACTCCGCGAGCGAGGAAGCTGCTACCATGGCCAAACCCCTGGCCACCCTGGTCTGGACTTTCTTCCCGATAAAGTAATTGGCAAATATTTCGGCAGCTTCGAGC
>PVMS01058155.1_pt1 | contig 10168 bp, 8 predicted proteins | sample 1853461 | NCBI WGS metagenome assembly PVMS01 (sample SAMN08582032, study PRJNA380276) | Marine sediment metagenome, whole genome shotgun sequencing project. | isolation source: ocean sediment barecode stripped | collected 2017
TCTGTGATATGTAGTATGGAGCGATTTCAGAGAAGAGGGGGTCAGAGTCAATTTTGCGAAATCCCAAAAGGGCAGTCTCATAATTTCCCTGCACATAATGAATGTGAGAGTAGTAGTAGATGGCCGGAGCATTATAAGGAGATTCCACCTCCTGAATTTCATAGAGATTCGCCCTGGCCTCTTCATAGTCATTGCGTTCATAGTAACTGTACCCCTTTTTGAAATAGTACTCAGACAATTGGGTTGGAGTCAGTTCATGACGGTCCACCCTGTTAAACCAGGAGACTGATCTGGCCCAGCTTTTCTTGTCGTAGAAATATTTTGCCAACCTGAATACCGCATCATTTACATTGGCGCTCTCAGGGTATTCGGAAATAAAGGTATAGACCAGGAATTCCGAATCATCGTTTCTCAGCTCAAGCGCCGACATAGCTCTGTAATATGAGGCTTCAGAGCGGATTTCGGATCGCGTGTCATCGCTTCCATTCAGGTAATTAGTGAAGGCCTCTCTGGCTGCACCATACTTCTCTTTCTCGTACAATTGAAGCCCTTTCAGGTATTCATTGTCTCCATATTTGTAGATCGCACTTTTCTGACTGTATGCTAGAAAGGAGGCTAAGAGAAATATGATGGATACCAGTCTCTTTTTCGATTGGATCATATGCATGGGATTAACCTGATAAAATTACGAATATAATAAGCGGCTCTTTGGATGAATCTCCTTTTTAATTAACAGACTTTTGTTAACTTTTAGTATGGTAATAATTCTTAATTTAGCCACATATATAAAGTATCTATGGCCCTAGACAAAATTATTACCCTGGAAAATGCCGTGATTGGAGTAGATGATCACCTGGTGCTTAAGGATGTTAATCTTTCCGTTAATAAGGGTGAATTTGTTTTTGTGATCGGCAGGGTTGGAAGTGGTAAAACCAGTCTGATCAAGACACTTAACGCAGAACTGCCCTTAATGGAAGGGACAGGCAGGATCGCTGATTTTCAACTAGAATCCATCAAACGAAAAGAGGTTCCCTTACTCAGAAGAAAGCTGGGGATTGTTTTCCAGGATTTTAAACTTCTTATCGATCGCACCGTAGACAGCAACCTGGAATTTGCCCTGAAGGCCACCGGCTGGAAGAACAAGGGTGAAATTAAAGATCGCATTGCTGAGGTTCTGGAGAAGGTAGACCTGGGATACAAAGGATACAAAATGCCCCACCAGCTTTCAGGTGGTGAGCAACAACGTGTTGTCATTGCCAGGGCCTTGCTTAATGATCCGGAGATTATCCTGGCCGATGAACCCACTGGCAACCTGGATCCTACCTCCTCTGCAGAAATCATGGAGATCCTGGTAGATATCTCCCAGAGTGGACGAGCTGTGATGATGGCCACTCATAATTACAACCTGCTGAAAAGATTTCCATCCAGAACACTCAAATGTGAAAAGGAGAAACTGCTTGGTGCCAACCTCAGTGAAAGTGAAATCGACAGGTTGATAAAGAATGAATAACAGGCGCTCCATGGATATCCGTGTATATACCCTGGAAGAACTGGAATCACATATTCAAAGCACTTATTCCAATCCAGAGGAGGTGATACCCCTGAGTCCGCTCAGGCTCAACTCTTACCTGAACAATCCCAGGGCAGAAAAATCCGATCCCATACTTATTGAACTCTGGCTGAATGAAAGGCTTATTGCCTACAGAACCCTCTTACCTGACCTCTTTTTTGATTCAAAGGGTAATTCCATAAGATTTGCCTGGCTCAGCGGAAACTGGGTGGATCCTGAATTCAGGCGTAAGGGTTTATCGACCAAACTCCTTCAAAGGGCTGAAGAATTATGGGATGGTTCTCTTATGTATACAAACTATGCGCCGGCATCAAAGGCAGTGTATGACCAAACAGGTCAGTTTTCCCTGCTGGTAAAACGGGCTGGGAGAAGGTTTTACCTGCGGGCTGCCGCTGAAGATTTGCTGGGCGAAAGACTTGGAGCCAGGGAGCTTTTGCGCCTGGGGGACCTTTCGGTGAACAAGCTTCGTGAGCGTGGACTTGGCAGGTTTAAAGCTGTGGAAAGCCAGGAATGCAAAGTGGAAAGGGTATCCGCGCTGAATCATGTTCTGGAGGAATTGATCGTTCGGGTGCAGGAATCCTCACTTTTTCGGAGAACAGCGGAAGAATTTAACTGGGTGCTGCAATATCCCTGGTTAACAGAAGCTTACAAAGCCTCTTTGAACTACCAGTTTTCTTACCAGGCCAATCGATTCGAGAACATGCTGTTTAAATTCACCCTGCCCGATCAGAGCATTGGATTACTCTGGCTATTGATCCATAACCGGTCCATGTCTGCCCCTTACGTTTTCTGTGAGAGCGATCAAATCTATCCATTCATGGCCCGAATCCTGACCCATCAGATGATAGGTTCTGACTGTGCCTATACAACCATCCGGAATCCTAAGCTAACGAAAGCGTTGATGGCTTTTAAAAACAGGTTTCTTTACATTCGCCCCATGCCACAACTGGTTTTTGCACATCGTGCGAAAACAGATCAGATCCCTGGTAACATGGAGATTCAGGATGGCGATGGCGATGTGGTATTTACCGGGTGATCAGGTTCGAAGACTATTGCGTCCCACCACTCCTTTGAGTAAATAGTAGAGGTATTCTGTTTTTAGAGCCTTTCCGGCAGGTCCCTGAAACTCCTCCATGGGGATTCTCTGAATAAAACCAGGCTTATCCCGTCTCTTTAATCCGGCTGTGCCCAGCAACACCTCTGCGGTTCCCTTCTCCAGCAGCTGATCGATAAGCTCATCAGGAATACCCCAACTGGTGAATGGAAAAGAGAAATAGCGGGTAGAAACCTGAAATCTACGCTGCAGGTCCCCGATACTGGAGCTAACCTGAGAGAAAATTTCCTTTGGTTTCAACTTTGAGAAATCGGCATGATTCGGGGAGTGTCCTCCAATCTCAAATCCCCATTCCACAAGTTCCATCACCTGCTTCGAACTTAAATAGACCGGGCTATCTTTCATATATAAAGCCACATCAACTTCTACCTCCTTTATGAGTACATCCAGCAATGAGATCTGATCCTCACCAATGAGGTGAACCGATTCCTCCACCCTGCTCTCGGGGATTACGAGGTATTCGGCAACCTTCTTCAGCGCCTCTTCATCTGTCCTGATCCGATCAATCAACAGACTGGCTTTATACCTGTAGAATAGTCCCCGGTTATCAATGAAATGGTTGTTCAGAAAAAAAGCTGCTGGTATCCCCTTTTTCATAAGTATCGGGGCAATGACCTGATGGCACCCGGCCAGTCCGTCATCAAATGTAAGCACCATATAGCGCTTTCCCTCAATTAGTTTTTTTCCACCCATAAAGTCAGCCAGACTAATGGGTTCAAACCACTTGAGCATCTCCTCAAGGTCCTGCTCAAAATCTTTTTCGGTACGAAGGGGATAGAGATGGCTTACATGTGCCAGTGGAAAATCGGATACCGTATGGTAGAAAGGAAAAATTACCGGCTGCCGGGAATATTTCACCATTCTCTCCAGGCTGGCCAGCGGGGCAAGACTTGATATAATTCTTCTGTTGCGGTCAATCATGTTTTCGCAACTTATTCAGAAAAACAGGTAGGCGGTCGAAGTTTACACCCTGGTAAATTTCGGGCCGTGCTCCAAAACCTGCAAAAAATCGGGCCACCGATGGGATGTTGGAGCCTTCGAAATCCAGATTAAACTCTCTTCCGGCATGCTCCCTGATAAAAGTATCCACAATTTTAAACATGCTTCGCTGCTCTTTCCCCTCTTCATTGGAAGCGGATACCAGGTAGATTCCCCTGGTGCGGCTAAAGCCAAAAAAAGCCGTTGCAATAAGATGACCATCCGCCCGGACTCCATAGGCTGTTCCGCCTCCCTTATCCGTCACTTTTTCAAGGAGATTCTGAAGCCATTTGTATTCGCCTTCAGTCCTCTTGATGGTATCATTCTTCCTTTTAAAGGCAATCACCTCCTCACAGTTCACCCCCTTCTCAAGTTCCCCACTGTTTGTTTTGGCTCGCTTAATATTTCTTTTAGCATTGGTAGAAAAGGACGCAGAGAGCTTGCTATAACCGGGACTGAGATCAAGTACATAGTTGGTCTTATCATAAAGGGACCAGGTTTTATCCTCAGCAACCAGGTTTTTAGTATTGAAATTGAAATTGGCAAAGCGAAACTTCTTGTAGAGCACAGGCAGTATCTCACCGATCACCGCAGGATCCACATACTCCTTACTGAATATGCCCAGTTGCTGGGTATAGTAGGGTTGATAGATATACTTCAATCCATATTTCTGTTTCCAAATCACCGGCATCACAAACCTGTAATCGTCCATCACAATGGCCGACCACCTTTCAGCCACTGCATCCAGGTACCAGGTGTAGGGATAGAGGGTCTCCGCCTGGGATAAAGCAATCACCTCATCCCAACGCCCCTCATCCACATCTTTCCTATGTACAAATTCCAGCTTCAATTACTTTGTGTTTTTTACTTTTCACTATTCACTAACCACTAACCTATTAACCACTAACCCATTAACCACTAACCTATTAACCATCACCTTGATCAGGCTTCCAGCCTTATCAAGGTTATCCCCGTTCCTCCCCGCTCTATATGTTCGTCCCCGTACCACTCCACCAGGTCCACCGTATGAAGGTACTCCCTGATCAGTTGACGAAGAATCCCGTTTCCTTTCCCATGTAATATCCTGAGTTCCCTTGCATTCACCATAATGGCTTCATCAACAAAATCCACCACAATCTCCATGGCCTCATCGGCCCGTTTTCCCCTTAGATCCACATCGGGCCTGAACTGAACACGTCGGGTGCTCAAATTCCAATCTCCCAGCTCCACCTTCGAGGTATCCCTCACCCTCAAACGCCCTGCCTCCTCTGCATTAATCTTTTCAAGATTCTCGAAAGCGGTCGTGGTCTTAAGCATACCAAATGCCACCACACACTTCTTCCCCCTGATCTCCAACACCTCCCCCGCAATGCTCTGTCCGCTCATGCGCACCAGGTCCCCCACCCTTATTTCGGGGTCTTCCTTTACATATTTATGAGCAAGTTTTACTTTTGATCGCTGGCTTAAATCAGGTCGCCGCTTTTCCAGCTCGCTACCCCGCTGGCGAATCTCCTTCAGAGTCTTCTCCACCTTCTGCTCCTCTTTCCCTTTCTCTGTCTCCAACTCTTCCTTAAAGGCCTCCAGCTCTTTCCTTACCTCTTTGGTCCGTTCCTTTTCTGCATCGGCCTCCCTGATCTCCCTGATGGTCTGCTCGATCCTCTTATTGGCTCCCGAAAGCATGGAATCGGCCTTTAATTTGGCCTCCCTTACAATGGCTTTTCGTTGCTTCTCACTATCTTTCAATTCCCCTTCATAACGGGTCATTAACTCCTCCAGCTTCTTTTCAGACTGCCTGATCTTCTGGCGCTTGCTCTCCCAGTACTTCTTGTCCCTGAGAATCTCCCTGAGGTGCTTATCGAAGTCAATGTGGTCCTTCCCCACCTTCTCGGAGGCTTTTTCCAGTACCTGTTCGGGCAATCCTATCTTTCTGGCTATCTCAAAGGCAAAGGAGCTGCCTGGTTTACCTACCTGAAGTTGATAGAGGGGCTGCATTTTCTGGTTATCAAAAAGCATGGCCCCGTTGATGATACCTTCCGAAGAGGTGGCGTAGTGCTTCAGGTTGGTATAGTGGGTGGTAATCACACCGCTTGTACCCGTCTGGTTTAACTCCTCCAGGATCGATTCGGCTATGGCCCCACCCAGCATGGGTTCCGTGCCGGTCCCAAATTCATCAATCAGAATCAGGGTATCCGAAGCTGCATTCTTCACGAAATATTTCATATTCAGCAGGTGGGAGCTATAGGTGCTGAGGTCGTTATCGATGGACTGTTCATCGCCAATATCAATAAATATTCCGGCGAAAACCCCAAAAACTGACTCCTTCTTGCAGGGCACCAACAGACCGCACTGAATCATATACTGTAACAGGCCAATGGTTTTTAAACAGACCGATTTTCCCCCTGCATTGGGTCCTGAAATAAGGAGGATCCTGTTTTGCTCCGAGAGATGAAAAGAGAGGGGAACCACCTCTTTTTGCTCGGATTTAAAAGCCAGGAAAAGCAAAGGATGTTTGGATTCAATCCAGTCAAAAAGCTGCTCATTTTTCAACTGAGGACGGACGCCGTCAATGCGATTGGCAAAGAGTGCCCTGGCCCTGATAAAGTCGATGGTGGTCAGAAAACCCTGCGAGGAGAGCAGGTCGGGAATATAGGGTCTGATGTCGGCTGTGAAATCCAGCAGAATCTGAATGATCTCTCTGCGCTCGGCATACTCCAGCTCCCTGATCTCATTGGAGAGCTCGACCACTTCAGCAGGTTCTATAAAAACGGTTTTCCCGGTGGCCGATTCATCATGAATCAGTCCCCCGAGCTTTCTCTTATTTCCAGCCATCACCGGAATAACCGGCCTGTCGTTCCGATAAGTAGGTGCTGCTTCGGCATCCACCCAACCCTCCCGCTGGGCCCGGCTCATTACCTGGTTTAGTTTCTTCGAGACCGCCCCCTGCTTATCACTCTGGCTGCGCCTGATCTGATGAAGTGTTGAAGATGCATTGTCGCGAATCTTGCCATGTTTATTCAGGATCTTCTGAATTCTGTCCGAAACAAAAGGAAACATCTTCACCGGCTTACACAATTCCCTCAGCGCCGGGTACTTCTCCTCTTCATCCGACTTAAAAAAATGCAAAATGGCTCTGATTGAGTCCAGACTTTTCAGCAATCCAAACACCTCTTCGGTGAGCAGATAGGTTCCTTCCACTTCAGCCTTTTTCAGTGCATCCCGGTTATCAATAAAATGCTGAATAGGAAACTCATCATCATTTCGGTTAATCTGACCGAACTCCTCCACCAGCAGGAGTTCCCGACCAATGACTTCATGGTCGGTTTTAAACTCCATCTCATCCACCCTCTCTCTACCAGGTTCAAAGAGACAGTGGGACTTCACCAGTTCTCTGATCCGGTCAAAGCCTATTTTACTTTCAAATTGTTCAGGATAAATCAAACCAACGTCTATTATTTTAGAGTTCCACCCATTTTCCGGATTTTGCCGAGTCAAAGATAGCGCATAATACTTTTGTGTTATTCAAGGCATCCTCAAGCGGTACAGGTACCTCACCGTCGGAGAGGATAGCCTTGGAAAAAGCATCGCTCATAAGGGTATACTGGTCCGTCACCGGATAGCTATGAATTGTGATTTCATCCAACAGGGTACTTCCTCTATCCTGAGCTACGGTACATGCCCTGTCATTGGGTGCATTAAAGGGGATCTTCACTTCCAGATGTCCCTTAGTCCCAAAAAGGTGTATACGCTGATAAGCTACAAGTTGTGTGCTAACTGAGAAAATGGTCTGACCGGAAGGAAATTCCATAATCACACTGCCGAGCCGGTCGGTAAGCATATCAGGATCGAACTCAAGTTTTGAGACCAGCCGGATGGGTTCCTCCTCGAAAAGATACCTGGAGAGGGTGGAACAGTAGCACCCGATGTCCCACATGCCTCCTCCTCCCAGCTCAGGAATATTTCTGATGTTTGAAGGATCGGCATTAAAATAGCTGAAGGTGCCCTGGATCAGTCTGGGTTCTCCCACTTCACCCCTGCGCACCCGTTCCCGGGTCTCGATCCACTGTGGATTGGATTTCACCATAAAGGCCTCGCCTGCTTTCACTCCCTTTCTGTCCCTAACCCGGATCATTTCCTCCACCTCGGTCACTGTAAGCCCGAGGGGTTTCTCACAGAGTACATGTTTACCCGCTTCCATGGCCTTAATGGTCCATTCCATATGCAGATTATTGGGAAGGGGATTGTAGATACAATCCACCTCCGGATCCTCAAGTAAGGCCTCATAGGATCCATAGGCCTTTTCAATACCAAGGCTGGATGCTGCCACTTCTGCTTTGTCCAGTGAGCGCGATGCAATAGCGCTTACCTCGCCTAATTCTCCGGCCTGAATACCCGGTATTACCTGCTTTAAACCGATTTTTGCTGTACTTAAGATACCCCACCTTATTTTCTCCATAACATGCTTGTTTGAATGAGTCAATTTAGAAAAAAAAGTTAGCTTTAAGTACCGAACTTTTAAACTATATATCAGCGATGACAAATAGGAAATTAAACATGGGAATGGTAGGGGGAGGAAGCGATGCATTTATTGGAGCGATTCACCGTCTTGCAGCATTAATGGACAACCAGATCGAATTAGTATGTGGCTGCTTCAGCGTCGATCCTAAAATTTCAAAAGAATCAGGTAAACTCTATTACCTTCCAGAAAACAGAGTCTATGAAACCTACCAGGAGATGTTTGAGAAAGAGTCACAACTCCCTGAAGGTGAACGCATGGATTTTGTTACCATCGTAACGCCTAATTTCGTACACTTCGATCCGGCCATGATGGCTTTGGACCATGGATTTGATGTGGTACTCGACAAACCCATCACCTTCACACTGGAAGAGGCCATTAAGTTGAAGGAGAAAATTAATGAAACCGGTGCAACCTTCGCCTTAACCCATACTTATTCGGGTTACCCGGCTGTAAAACATGCCAGACAAATGGTTGCCGATGGCAAATTTGGTAAAATTCGTAAAGTCTATGTGGAGTATCCACAGGGATGGCTTTCATCAAAATTGGAAGATACCGGAAATCCCCAGGCAAGCTGGCGTACCGATCCGAAGCGTTCAGGGAAGGCTGGCAGCATGGGCGATATCGGAACTCATGCCCACCACCTGGCGGAATATATAACAGGCTTGAAAGTCACCGAGCTTTGTGCGGAGCTTAACGTATTTGTTCCAAACCGTTTATTGGATGATGATGGTGTTGCCATGCTACGTTTCGAAAATGGTGCCAAAGGAGTATTGATGGCCACCCAGATTGCTGCAGGTGAGGAGAATGCCATTCGAATCAGGGTCTATGGTGATAAAGGCGGCCTTGATTGGGCCCAAATGGAACCCAATTCCTTAATTGTTAAATGGCTGGATGCACCTATGCAGACATTACGTGTTGGTACAAGCATGGACAGCGATATTGCGGCTCACAATACCCGTACACCAGGCGGACATCCTGAAGGTTACCTGGAAGCCTTTGCCAATATTTACCGCAATTTCTCTTTGACTGTAAGGGCCAGAGCAAATGGAGAAGAACCAACAGCCGAAATGCTCGATTTTCCTGGGGTTGAAGACGGTATTCGTGGAATGCAATTCATCGATTCAGTGGTTAGCGCAGGCTATAACGACGAGGTGAAGTGGGTGAAATTCGGGGAACAATAAAGTTTGGCAGAGAAGCCTGAGAAATATATGGAATACGGATTGATTTTTGATATGGATGGTGTGCTTGTTAATAGCAATCCTTTTCATAAAATCGCCTGGGGAAACTTCCTGATTGAAAAGGGATATCCCTTCACCGATGAGCTCTTTGACACGATCATATCAGGAAGAACGGGCAATACCTCCCTGGGAATGATCATGGGTGAAGAAATACCTGAAAAGTTAATTTCGGGCTACCTGAAGGAGATCGACCAAGAATTTCAACAAATTTTCGGTGCAACAGAGGAGTCGGTGCATTTTCCTGGTCTCTTTGAATTTCTGGATGCCATCAAGTCTAATGGAATCAAAAGAGCTCTTGCTACCTCAGCTCCCACAGGAAATGTCTCCCAGGCCATAGATAAGTTAGGATTGCAGAATTACTTCCACGTAATAATCGATAAAAATGATGTGACGCGGGGAAAACCCGATCCGGAAGTATATCTGACCTCTTTAGCCCGACTGGGTGTTAGCAAGGCTAATTGCCTTGTTTTTGAAGATTCCAAGGCTGGTGTACAGGCAGCCCAGGCAGCCGGTCTCCGGGTTATTGGGATCTCCTCCAGCCACACAGAGGAAGAATTGTTGGAGGAGGGTGTGACCATGGTCATCAAGGATTTTACTAACCTGAGCCTAAATGATATACTAAACCTGGAGTTATGAGAAATCAAAGAAAATTTATCCCATAAAACTATAAGCATGCGTATCTCCACTCAAAAATTCTGCTGGCTTTTCCTGATGGTCATGGGAATGGCCTTTTTTGGTTCCTGTAGCAGAAA
>PVMS01025648.1_pt1 | contig 10165 bp, 10 predicted proteins | sample 1853461 | NCBI WGS metagenome assembly PVMS01 (sample SAMN08582032, study PRJNA380276) | Marine sediment metagenome, whole genome shotgun sequencing project. | isolation source: ocean sediment barecode stripped | collected 2017
TCTTTTTTCAAATCAATTAAATACGCTTCGTTATTCTCGCTAACTTTATCACCTTCAATAACTATTTGCCTAATGATATACTTCGAAAATTCTCTTTCTACAATATCTTTAGAAACAAAAGTAACACCGCGTTCTTCATTTTCATTTACGCCCATGGCGTATAAAATGTTTTGTTGTTTTTCAATACGTTTGTTTTCAGCGATTTTTTCTTTGAATGTTGATGATAAAAAAGCCAGTAGCGCACCTACCACTACAACCATTCCGGTTGCGAATAGGATAGTATATAAATTACTCTCAGTATTCTTTGCCATTGTTATGCTGTTTTTGCTTTTAAACGTTTTAGCCTTCTGTTAACATTGCCCTGTACCACATAATGGTCAATTGTTGGCGCAAATACATTCATTAATAGAATTGCCAACATTACACCTTCAGGGTATGCAGGGTTGAAAACCCGAATTAAAATTGAGATGAATCCAATTAGAAATCCGTAAATCCATTTTCCTTTATTAGTTTGGGATCCTGTTACAGGATCGGTAGCCATAAACACGATACCAAATGCCAAGCCACCAATTAACAAGTGATGCCAGAATTCAGTACTCATTAAGCCGTAGAATTTACTTCCTTCACTAATCCAACCGGCATTTACAACACCATTAAAAATAAGTCCCATTACCAGTGCGCCAATTACAGAAGATAACATAATTCTCCAGCTTCCTACTTTTGTAAATATTAAGAATAGCCCACCTAATAATATTAGCAATGCTGAGGTTTCACCAACTGATCCCGGAACAAATCCGAAGAACATATCAGAAACGGAGTAGGCAATTTCATTTCCTTGTGCTAAACTACCTAATATGGTTTCTCCTGAAATAGCATCAAGATTAGCTCCATCGGCAATTTCTTTAACTCTTTCAACAGCACCCGTAACCCACACTTTATCACCGCTCATCCAGGTTGGATATGCAAAGAATAAAAATGCTCTGATTGTCAAAGCCGGATTTAAGATATTCATTCCTGTTCCTCCAAAAATTTCTTTTCCAATTATAACTCCAAAAATAATAGCAATAGCGAGCATCCACAGAGGAGTATCAACAGGTACTATTAATGGAACCAACATACCTGTAACAAAATAACCTTCTTCTACTTCGTGGTTGTTGATTGTTGCAAAAATCACTTCAATTCCGAGTCCAACTACATAAGAGACAATTATAAGTGGCAATAATTTGATAGCACCAATTGAGAAGTTGTCAAAATTCCAAAACTCACCGCTAAAAAAAGACATGTCTTCCGGAAAACCATTGATTGCAACATTTTGTTGAAATCCAACATTAAACATTGCAAAAAGTAAAATCGGAATTAAAGGCAATATAACAGCAGTCATAGTACGTTTTAAATCGTCAGCAGCTCTCAGATGTCCGCCTGATTTTGTAGTCTCGTTTGGGGTATACATGAACGTATGGAAAGCAGCATAGGCAGACAACCACTTTTTACCCTTTCCTTTTTCTTTTATATTATGTAATTTCTCTTTTAATCCCATAATTTTATCCTATTTCTTTTAACATTAAGTCCAAACCTTTTCTTATAATTTCTTGATGTGGTTGTTTAGATACACATACAAATTCAGTCAATGCAAAATCTTCAGGTGCAACTTCATACATACCTAGTTGCTCCATTTCATCTAAATCCATATACATACACGCTTTCAATATTTGCATTGGATAAATATCTAATGGAAAAACCTCTTCATAAGAGCCTGTAACCACAAATGCTCTATGTTCCCCATTTGTATTTGTATTTAAATCAAACTTTTTATTTGGGAATAACCAGGAAAAAGTCAACGCTCTTGTAGTTGATATTTTTTTGAAAACAGGCATTGTCCATCCAAATAACTCATAATCATTACCTTCAGGAATCACTGTGATCATATTGTCATAATAACCCAAGTCACCTTTTATACTTTGTGCCTTGCCGGTTAAAACATTCCCGCTAATAATTCTGCTGTCCCCTTCATTTAATTTTCCGTCAACCAAAGAAGCAATTGAAGCACCTATTTTAGTTTTGTAATATTTAGGAGCAATAACAACTGAACCTGCCAAAGCAATAATACGTTCGGCATTGAATTTCCCTGTTAATAATAATTCTCCAATTATTATCAGATCTTGAGGATTGATAGTCCATACAACCTCACCTTTATTTACAGGGTCTATTTTGGCAATCTGAGTTCCTACATTTCCTGATGGATGTGGTCCTGACACACTGTGAAGGATAATATTGTTTAGCCCTTCAAATGGAGAGGTTAAATTTTTTCCAATGGAAACATGAACATTCCCAGTAGTTAATTTACTCAAAGCCGTAACTGCTGCTTGCAATTCATTTTCTTTACCTTCCAACACATAATTGTAGTCAGCCGCCAAAGGGGCACTTGCATAAGCAGACACAAAAATTGCTTTTGGAGTGCTTTCCGGATTTGCAATTACATCATAGGGTCTTTGCTTAATAAATGGCCAACAACCCGATGCTAACAAATGGCTTTTAATTTCCTCTGTGCTCATTGATTTGGGGTCCTTTACTCCAAAATCAACATACTCTTGAGTGCTGTCAGCTTGAATTTTTAATTCTAATATTTTTCTCTTTTCACCACGTATTATATCAACCAGTTCGCCGCTCACGGATGAGGAAAATTTCATTTCTTCAATAGCTTTATTATAAAAAACTGCTTGTCCCGCTTTTAATTTAGCACCTACTTTTACTGATAATTTTGGAATAATATTGTGGAAATCTTCAGGTTTTAATGTAAATACATTACTGGATATGGCAGTTTCGGTAATTTTCTCAGCTTCACCTTTTAGCTTTATATCCAGACCTTTTTTAATTCGAATGTCTTGTGACATATTTTAGGTTTATTTAATAGTCTATAAAAACTGTGCAAAAATACCATTTTTCTACGTAGTTTTTATAGTTTTTTTTCAATTTTTTATGTAACATTTATCATCATTATTACCCAAATTTAGTTTTATTACTTTTGCTAGTGTTGTGTCGAGTGCATTGTGTGTAAAAAGTTGTATTATTTTTTGTTGATAACAGGACATAAATTTTTAAACATAGCGATTGTTATGACTCAAAATTTTAAGAAAGTAAACAGTAAAAAACGGAACTTTCTGCACTAAAATATACTTTACACAACACCATTTAATTTTTGGTACAAATTTTGTAAAACTAATAGCAATACAAATTTAAATCATGTTGAAAAAAATAAGTCTTTTATGCTGTTTTATTTTTGCGTTTCAGGTAGGTTTCTCACAGTCTGACCACATTGAACCGGAACATATAAAAACAATTATTTTCAAACCAGCCAGCACAAATACCTATGCCCCTATCATTAAACTAGGTGAAAGTTTGCGGCTATCATTCGATGATTTAAATGCTGATGAGCATTATTATACCTATAAAATTGAACATTGTACATTTGATTGGCAACCGTCTAATTTAATTGCTTCTGAATTTGTTAAAGGATACGCGGAAGACCGTATACGAACGTATGAGAATTCATTCAATACCCTGCAACCGTATACGAATTATAACTTAACTATTCCGAACGACAATACTAGGCTTATAATTTCAGGGAATTACATTATTTCTATTTTAGATGAAGATGACGAAATTGTTTTTTCAAAGACGGTTTGTGGTGTATGAACCAAAAGTTACTGTTGGTGTTGCTATTTACCGGAGTAGAAATATTTCTAATATTGACACAAAACAATCGGTTGAGTTTATTATAAATCATCCAAATTTCAGAATCAACAATCCAAATCAGGAAATTATTCCTGTAATTCTGCAAAATAACAATTGGCAAACCGCAATATCAGGATTGAAACCACAGTTTTTCAGAGGCAATCAATTGCTTTATAAGTACAATAAAGAAACAAGCTTCTGGGGAGGAAACGAATTTTTATATTTCGATTCGAAATCAATAAGAAATACGACCTTAAACATTGCCAGAGTTGAATTGGGGCCGGAACTATATCATACTTATTTATATACCAATGAAGAGAGAATAGACCAACCTTATACGTTGTTTCCTGACATTAACGGTAATTTTACAGTTAGAATTTTACAAGGGTATAACAGTGCCATTGATGCTGATTACAGCTGGGTACATTTTTCATTAAGTTGTTTAGAAAATCTTGATGGAAAGGATATTTATATAAGTGGGAATATCAATAATTGGAATTTAAATAATACGAACAAACTTTATTTTAATGAAACTTCAGGGAACTACGAAGCAGTTCTTTTATTAAAACAGGGTTTTTACAATTATCAGTACCTAACCCAATCAAAAGATGGGATTATAAGTAATCATGATATTGATGGTTCATATTACCAAACAGAAAACGATTATACTGTTATAGTTTACTATAAAAAATTTGGCAGTCGATATGATCGTGTTATCGGAGTTGGTTTTGGTAATTCTGAAAAAATTAACAATTAAATTCTAATAATAGAATTTTACTATATTTGACTTAAAAAAAATCAAGATGTAAGTTACTATGGTGCAACAAGTAACAAATGGTATTAAAATTTCAGTTATAAATAATTTCGAAGGAACAAGCTATCGAAATTACAGGCTCTATTATGCTTTTAGTTATGAAGTCACTATTGAAAACCAAAGTAATGAAACAGTGCAGCTCTTAGAACGTCATTGGAAAATATTTGATTCCTTAAACAATACTGAAATTGTTGAAGGATCAGGGGTTATTGGGAAAAAACCGGTATTGAAACCTTCACAAAAGCACACGTATCAGTCCAATTGTTTTTTAACCTCTCCAATTGGTGCAATGAAAGGTTATTATAATATGGTGAGTTTTACAACTACTAAATCTTTCAGAGTTTACATTCCTACCTTTCAATTAATGGTTTCTAATATCCACAACTAAAAAATGAAATTTGGCTTAGAAAAATTTAAACCGAAACAACTAAAAGGGTTGGAATGCTTAAACTGTAACCAACCGTTAAAAGGTTATGAAAATTTCTGCTCTTATTGTGGCCAAAAGAATAGTACAAAACAATTGAGTTTTGGCGTTTTTTTAAACAATTTATTTTCAGGATTATTTTCGTATGATTCTCGTTTTTGGAGAACATTTATCCCACTTTTAACAAAGCCAGGTAAAGTTTCTAAAGAGTTCATAAAAGGAAAGCGTGTGAGATTTGTAAACCCGTTTCAATTGTACTTAAATGTTTCTATCGTTTTCTTTTTATTACTGGGAATTACCACGAAACTAGATAGTGAAAAAAACCTTGTAAATGAGTTGGTTGAAGCAACTAATAAAATAGATTCTCTAAGGCAAGTAAATCCTCAGCAACTCGACTCTGTTTTAAATATTGTCATCCCCGGATTAGATCAAATTTCACAGGCTGATTCAACGAGGACAAAAGTAATTGCAAATCTTGGAGATGTATTTAAAATTATTGAAAATGAAAACGAACAAAACAAAAAGGAATATGTTTACCATATTAAATCTGATTCAACTCGAACCATAGGTTTTTTTAAAAAAATACAAGATTTCCAAAATTACCATAAAAAATTTCCTAATTACAATAATGAACAGGCTTTAGATAGTTTGGGTTATCAAAAAACTTTTTGGAATAAATTCTATTACCTGCAAGTTGTAAACTCAAATACGAACTATAAAAAATTAAAATCTGACGGAGGTGAAAATTATAAAAACAAACTTACCTCATATATTTCCATTTCGTTGTTCATTTTTTTACCAATTTTCACACTCTTTTTAAAATTATTATACATTAGAAGAAGGTATACGTATATGGAACATTTAGTTTTTGTTTTCCATACGCAAACGGTTTTCTTTTTACTTTTTGTGATCTTTTATTTACTGAACTTTTTTGTAACAATGCAAGATGTTGTATGGGTATTTATACTGTTATTTTTACTTTACCTTTACAAGGCATTGCGTAATTTTTATGAACAGGGAAGATTTAAAACACTGGTAAAATTCATTTTACTAAACAGTTACTATCTGTTTTTAGCGTTAATTGGGTTTATTATTGTAGCCGTCATATCTTTTTTTGTTACTTAAAAAATCAGTAAATATTTTTTTGAATGAACAACATCTTCGTACTTCATTTCAATAGTATCATCCTCTTTTTTTACAGAAGTAATACTTACGGTTTCAACATAAGAACGCTTCATTAATACTGATTGTTCTTTATCACCAATTTCTGAATGATGAAATTTTAAAATATTTTCAGAAGTAAACTCATTTGTGTCAATCCAATTTTGAAACCATTTTTTTCGAAGCTCTTTATTTTCAGCAGTATATAATGTTGAAGAAGACCAAATATTAGGTTCGTTTTTTAATTTTTTGAAATATTTTTTGCGCTCATCCCAAATCAACTCAAACAAACTCAGTTGACTGTTATTCCATTCAATAATGACCATTGTAAAAGGTTCTATCCCGCCTAAGTTTATTGTATCAATATAAACCTGGATATTATTTTCTTTTAATAATTCCTTAGCAATAACACCTCTACTTTTTTTATAGCTATCTTTCCTTTCGTGCTTTACAAAAGCTCCGTTCAATACACAAATCAATCTTTTTTTTGAACTGGTACCTATCCAGGTTCCTCCAGCTGTTTTGTCTTTTGGAAAATAAAGTTCAACACCATTTTCTTCATATTTTTTTGGAGGAAAAGTGACACGTAACCTGTGCTCGTCTCTATTAGAAGTTAAAATGAAATTATTGTTAGCCAAAGGCAGTATAGTAACGGTACACATGCTATTAAAATATGAATAATGAGTATTAGTTTGGTACAAAAGAAATAAATCCAATTTTGTAACTTTGTCAACAAATTTAAATCAAAATTTCTAAAATTTAAAAAGAATGGCTTCAGGATTTTACAAAGTACCAAAAGCAGTAAACGAACCTGTGAATTCGTATGCTCCGGGAACACCAGAACGCAAGGCGTTATTAGACACTTACAAAAAAATGTTCAACGAACAAGTTGATATTCCTTTTTATATTGGTGGAAAAGAAATTAGAACAGGTAATACGGTTGATATTCATCCTCCTCACGATCATAAACATTGTGTAGGGAAATATCATACTGCAGACAAAAAACATATTGAACTGGCAGTTGAAAATGCTGCAGAGGCACGCGTAAAATGGGCGACTACAAGTTGGGAGCACAGAGCAGCAATTTTCTTAAAAGCAGCTGATTTATTAGCGGGTCCGTTCCGTTATAAAATGAATGCAGCAACAATGATTGCCCAATCAAAAAACGTGTTTCAGGCTGAAATTGATGCAGCTTGTGAATTGATTGATTTTTTACGTTTCAACGTGGAATTTATGACTGAAATATATAGTAATCAACCACAATCTTCTTCTGGGATATGGAACCGTATGGAATACCGGCCATTAGAAGGTTTTGTATATGCAATTACTCCGTTTAATTTTACTGCCATTGCCGGAAACTTACCGGCTGCACCTGCAATGATGGGAAATGTTGTTATATGGAAACCTGCGAGGTCACAAGTATATTCAGCGCAAGTTATTATGGAATTATTTAAGGCTGCAGGATTACCTGATGGTGTAATTAATATGGTAACTGGTAATTCAAGTACAATTACCGATGTTTTATTGAATAGTCCTGATTTTTCAGGTGTTCACTTTACAGGCTCAACACCGGTATTCAATAGTTTCTGGGAAACAATTGGAAAAAATGTGGGGATGTACAAGACATATCCAAGAATTGTAGGAGAAACAGGAGGAAAAGATTTTATTTGGGCACACCCTTCAGCAAATGCACAAGAATTAGCAACGGCTATTTCAAGAGGGGCATTTGAATATCAAGGTCAAAAATGTTCGGCTGCATCTCGTGCATATATACCAAAAAGTTTATGGGCTGATGTTAAAACTGCTGTAATAAAGGATATTGATTCTTTTAAAATGGGATCACCGGAAGATATTTCAAATTTCATTAATGCCGTTATTGATGACAGGGCATTCAAAAAATTATCAACCTATATTGACGAAGCGAAAGAAGATGCAGAGGCTGAAATTATTGCAGGTGGAGGTTATGACGATTCGGTTGGATATTTTATAGAACCAACTGTGATAGTGGCCTCAAATCCTAAATACAAAACAATGTGTACGGAATTATTCGGCCCAATTATCACCATTTATGTTTATGATGATGAACAATGGGAAGAGACTTTAGATCTTGTTGATAATACCAGTGAATTCGCATTGACCGGAGCCATTTTTAGTGGTGATCGATATGTGATTGATATTGCTACCAATAAATTGGAAAATGCGGCTGGTAATTTCTATATCAACGACAAGCCAACAGGTGCTGTAGTTGGACAACAACCATTTGGTGGAGCGAGAGGTTCAGGAACCAATGACAAAGCTGGTTCTGTTTGGAATTTATTGCGCTGGGTGAGTAACCGTACTATCAAAGAAACTTTTGTAACTCCAACAGATTACAGATATCCGTTTTTGCAGGAAAGTACTATTGAAACTGTAGAAAAAGAAGTTGAAAGTGCTATTGAAAAATTAAAGGAATTTGGTAAAGATTTATCAAGTAAATTTAAGAAGTAATAAATACTACAATTCATAAAAAACGCACCAATTTGGTGCGTTTTTTATTTGTAACTGATTGCTCTTTTAAACTCCCTTAAATTTATCAGCACCTTCTATTAACCCAATTAATTCTTCGGGATTATGAATTATAACGGGCATATGTTGTGGACAAATATAAAATTCACTTTCCTGATAATAAAATTTCGTTACAGGTATTTCAGTTGATGAAGTTTTGCAAACTAAACATTCTTTTTTTTTGTTCATAATTGTATAACTAAATTTAGGACAAAATTACCTTTTATTATTCAATTAAAACCTAATAAATATCATCTCTTTTTTAATGGGATATATACAACTTTTTTTGTTTCAAAAAACTCATCTTCAAAATAATCAGATAAATTGTACACTGTTGCTTTTGGGAAGTTTTTCAATTCTTCATACAAATCTCCGCCTTTTAAGTAAAGAATGCCATTCTTAAGTTCGTGGCATTTCTTTTTAGCAATTTTCTTACGTGTCCATTTTACAAAATCATCCATATTGGTTACTGCTCTGCTCACAATGAAATCGAATTCTCCTTTAACTTTCTCTGCTCTGATATGTTCAGCTTTTACATTTTTCAATCCTAAAGACGATACAATTTCCTTTACAACTTTGATTTTTTTACCTATAGAATCCACTAAGTAAAATTGAGTTTCAGGGAATAAGATAGCCAATGGAATTCCGGGAAAACCTCCTCCGGTTCCAACATCCAAAACAATTGCATTGGGTTTAAAAGATTGCACTTTTGCGATACCCAATGAATGCAACACATGACGCAAATATAATTCATCAATATCTTTTCTTGAAATGACGTTAATTTGTGCATTCCAAAAGGTATACAATTCTTCTAATTTAGAAAATTGACTTTTTTGATTTTCAGATATATCAGAAAAATAGCTTAATATAGTTTTCATTGTTAAATTAGGATGTGGCGACAAAATTACTATTTCAAAAATTAAATTAACATCTTTTTTAAAAATGTTATTTTTTTGTGAAAATTTCTTTGAAGAAATAAAAATGATGTAATTTCGTTGCCTTAATAGAAACCTAATAAATAGGTAGTATTATGATACACAAAACAATAAGTTTTTCGAGAATAGACAACGCGAAATTTTTCAGAACACTGAATAAGAGAGTGAACACATATTTTAAGGAAAACAAAATCAAACGTACTGGTAACTGGAAATTGTATCTCAAAGCCGTTATTATGTTTGGTTTATTTATAGTACCATTAATTTTGATATTTTTAGTTTCAATGCCGCAATGGGTCCTATTATTATTAACAATAGTGATTGGAGTAGGTATGGCTGGTGTAGGGATGAATGTAATGCACGACAGTAACCACGAGTCTTTTTCAAGTAAAAAATGGGTAAATAAATTAATGGGGAGCAGTATTTATATTCTCGCCGGAAATGTATATAATTGGAAAGTACAACACAATGTGTTACACCATACATTTACGAATGTTCAAGGGCAAGATGAAGATATAGATGCCGGTAGAATTATAAGATTTACCAAACATACAA
>PVMS01159265.1_pt1 | contig 10165 bp, 8 predicted proteins | sample 1853461 | NCBI WGS metagenome assembly PVMS01 (sample SAMN08582032, study PRJNA380276) | Marine sediment metagenome, whole genome shotgun sequencing project. | isolation source: ocean sediment barecode stripped | collected 2017
ACCGAAATATCTTCAAAGGTAATTTCAAATCTTGCGAATGAGATTCACCCCCAGATCATCTTGATTGGCTCAACTTTTCTGGGAAGAGAATTGGCTCCCCTGCTGGCGGCCAGGCTAAAAACAGGGTTAACTGCCCACTGCAATGATCTAATCCTCACTAAAGACAAATCCTCGAGCAGTGGATCCCAGCTTATGGTGGTTTGATAGCTATTACCTGCCCGGAAAAACGTCCTCAAATAACAACTGTTGCCAGGGGTGTTTTCCCAGCGCCGCCCATCGATCCAAACAGAACAGGAAAACTAATTCAGGCAGAGCTGCCTGAAGATTTACATCCGCGTGTCAAAACCATTGAGATCATCAGGGCAGAGCCGGAAGGTGTTCCCCTGGAAGAAGCCCAGACTGTGGTCGCAGGTGGGGCCGGGGCGGGTTCACAGGAAGGTTGGAAAATGATTGAAGATCTCGCTGATACTCTCAACGCTGCCCTGGGATCAACCCGACCGGCTGTGGACGAAGGGTGGATTGATCTGGAAACTATGATCGGACAGAGCGGGAAAATGGTCCACCCTGATTTGTATATTGGAGTTGGATTATCAGGTGAGCAGCAGCACATGGTTGGAATTTCCGGGGCAAAAGTAATGGTTGCAATTAATAATGATCCAAAATCGCCTGTGTTTGAGCAAGTTGATTTTGGTATTGTGGAAGACTGCCGCGCTTTTATTCCTATCTTTGTCAAGAAACTGGAAGAGAATAGGAATCACCTCAAATTGAGGTTGAAAGCGGAAAAGGTTTAAATTTTAAGCAGTTTCCAATGTCAAGAATTGATATTAATAACTGCCGGGAGGAACAGGTTGAGAATTTGGAGGATTAACACAAGGTCACAATCATTTTCTATAGAACAAATGCCAGAATCCTGGGAGCGCCTGGGGGGAAGAGGTTTACTCGCTAAAATCTTGCTTGATGAAGTTGATCCTGAATGTGATCCGCTTGGCCCCGAGAACCGATTGATATTTTCTCCTGGTCTCCTTACAGGTTACCATCTATCGAGCCTTGACCGGATTTCCATCGGAGGAAAAAGCCCCTTGACGGGTGGTGTAAAAGAAGCCAACGCTGGGGGACGAACGGGTCATCAGCTTGCCAATCTGGGTATAAAAGCGCTCATTATTGAGAATATTCCGAAAGAAGAGAACTGGACATTAATTCACTTGTCGAATGATGGCGTTCGTTTTGATTCCGCCAAATCATATATAAAGCAGGGAGTGTACCAGACCGCCGAGGGGTTAATCGAAAAATATGGTGATCACGTGGCCATCGCCTTGATCGGACCCGGTGGGGAAATGATGTTGAAGTCTGCGGGAATCCAAAATCTTGATCAAGACAGAGTTCCTTCGCGGATCGCAGCTCGCGGCGGTCTAGGGGCTGTAATGGGATCAAAATACATAAAAGCGATCGTAATAGATGCGAAAGATGGAAAACGACCACCCATCATGAATGTTGATGACTTCAAGCGGGCACGGAAAAAATATACTGACTTGGTCCTAGGACATCCTCAAACGACCACCTATGCTGATTATGGCACCTCTGCGATGGTTAGCATGTGCAACACAATTGGAGGTCTGCCTACCCGGAATTTCAGTTCTGGTTCTTTTGAAAAAGCAGAAGATATCGGAGGAGATCGTTTAAGGGAAATGCTGCTTGAGCGGGGAGGCGTAAGTAATCCATCCCATGCATGTATGGTTGGATGTGTCATAAAATGCTCCAATGTTTTTGGAAATCCAGACGGAAAAGAAGTAATTGTTTCCCCTCTTGATTATGAGACTATTGATTTAATGGGTGCAAACCTTGGAATAGGAGATTTAGATACTATCGCGAAATTAAACTACCAAGTGAATGATTTAGGGATTGACTCGATCGAAACCGGATCTGCCCTGGGTGTCGCGGCCGAGGCGGGATTAATGGAATTTGGGGATGGCGATCGCGCTTTGGAATTATTACAAGAAATCAGGAAAGGAACCTCTTTGGGGCGGGTACTGGGAAACGGAGCAGCCATGGTTGGTCAAGAATATGGAGTTGAAAGAGTGCCTGTTGTAAAAGGTCAGGCGATGCCAGCCTATGACCCCAGGGCGATTAAAGGTACTGGCGTTACTTATGCCACATCACCCCAGGGAGCTGACCATACCTGTGGCTTGACTATCCGGTCAAAAGTAAAAGGCACTGACCCAAAAGGGCAGGCAGATGTCTCTCGGTCTGCACAAATTAATATGGCTGGTTACGACTCATTGGGTGCTTGTATTATGGCAGGCTTCGGGGTTGCGGTTGATTATTCTATTGTTGCTGAATTGATCAATTCAATCTACCCATTTGATGTTGAAGACGATTTCTTACAGGAGTTGGGGAAGATAACACTTCAATTGGAACGTGAATTTAATCGGAGAGCTGGATTTACTGCTCAAGATGATCGCCTCCCGGAGTGGATGGGTTTTGAACCCCTCCCACCCCATAATACGGTATTTGATGTTAGTGCGGAAGATCTTGACAGTGTGTTTGATTCGATAATGGATTGAGGTTAACGAAATACAAACGGACGACGAGAACTCATCAACCCTCATTGGAGTACTAAATGGATGAAAAGGGATCTGCAGGAGTAATCAAACGTGACCACAAGGCTGTTGCCTCAACGATTTACCGCTACACAGACTTGGCTTTCCAGCGTGGCAAGGGTGTATACCTGTACGACATTGAGGGTCGAGAATACCTGGATTTTGTGTCTGGCATTGCCACGATGAATGTAGGACACAGTCACCCCGACGTTGTAGAAGCTATCTGTGAACAAGCCAACCTGCTGATACATGGAGCTTGCCATATTGGCTATATGGAACCGTATGTGGAAATGGTGGAATCTATCAAGTCGGTTGCTCCTGGTGATCTAAAATCCGGCAAAGCAATATTGGTAAATAGTGGGTCTGAGGCAGTAGAGACAGCCCTTAAACTCGCTCGGTATGTAACAAAGCGCCCGATGGTATTAGCTTTTACAGATAGTTTTCACGGACGCTCAATGGGTGCTCTTGCATTAACATCCAGCAGCCCTCTCTACCGACGAAATCTTACCGGATTGCTTCTGGGTGTTTATCATACACCATATCCTTATTGTTTCCGCTGTCCACTGAAGCATGGATCTCCAGATCAATGCGGATTAGCTTGCCTGAACCTGGTCGAAAAAGCACTTGAAACCGTCCTACCCGTGGAGGATTTGGCAGCCATAATCGTTGAACCAATTGCCGGTGAGGGGGGTTATATTGTGCCCCCGGAAGGATTCCTGTCAGGATTAAGAGAGATCTGTGATCGTTATGACATCATGCTAATTGCCGACGAGATTCAAACAGGCTTAGGGAGGACCGGCAAAATGTTTGCGGTGGAACATTGGAATGTAGTTCCAGATGTTCTCTGCCTGGCAAAAGCAGTGGGCGGGGGTTTACCTTTAGGAGTGATGTTGAGCAAGAAAGAATACATTGATCAATGGCCACCTGCTGCTCACGGGACAACATTTGGCGGAAACCCTCTTGCCTGTAGAGCCGGACTGGCAACCTTGAAAATAATCAAATCTGAAAAATTAACAGAGAATGCCCAAAAGATGGGGAAGTATTTATTGAATAAGTTAACAGCGGTTCAGAAAGAATATCCTATCATTGGAGATATCCGCGGAAAGGGATTGATGGTCGGAGCGGAATTGGTAAACAAAGACGGTACCCCCGCTAATGAAATAATCAAGACGGTCATTAAAGAAGCTGGATCCGAGGGAGTGGTTCTGACAAAATGTGGAGCTAGCACTATTCGATTTGCCCCACCGCTAATAATAACTGAGGATCAACTAGAAGAAGGATTAAGAATCATTATTAAAATACTAAAAAAATACCAATGGTAACGCAAAGACTATGGAAATAGGAAATCTAACGATCTAAAAGTAAAAGGAGATAAATATGTCTGATGACATGTATAAAAAATTAGCAGAAGCTATAATCAACGGTGAAGCAGAAGATGCAGTGAATCTTGCGAAACAAGCCCTGGATCAAAAACTTGACCCTCTTGCCTGCATCACCAATGGACTGACTAAAGGAATTCAGCAGGTCGGCGAACTTTTCTCTTCCGGTGAATACTATTTACCCGAGTTGATTATAGGTGCTGATGCAATGAAAGCTGCTCTGGATATTCTTGAACCGGCCCTTGTTGGTGATCAACAGCGCGAGGTTGTTGGAACAGTTGTTATTGGCACGGTTGAGGGCGATCTCCATGAAATCGGTAAAACCCTGGTTGGCACAATGCTTACAGCGAATGGTTTTAGAGTGATTGATATCGGTGTTGATAAATCGTCTGAGGAATTTATTGCGGCGATTAAGGATAATGATGCCACAATGGTAGGAGCTTCAGCTTTGCTGACGACTACAATGCTTCAGCAGGAGAAACTGATTGAAGCCATCACAGAAGCCGGGCTCAGGGAAACAGTTGAGATCATTGTTGGTGGTGCACCTGTGACTGAAAAGTATGCGGAGCAGATCGGAGCAGATGGTTATGCTGAAGATGCGATATCCGCTGTCGATATAGCTTTTCGCCTGGCAGACGGGCCAGCATAATTAAAGCTATATAAACCAGACATCCAAAAACAAGTCCATAAAAGGGAATTTTCTATGATAAAACTTGAAGAACGCAAAGCTAGCATTCAGCCAATAAAATCAAAATTAAAAATCAGCATCCTCGACGATCAAGAAATATCTCAGATTAACCAAAACGCCAGAACAGTGCTGGAAGAAGTCGGCGTGAAATTCCCATCTGAAAAAGCACTAAAGATTTTTGCGGATGTTGGAGCGAATGTTGATTTTAGCAGCCAGGTGGTAAAGATCCCCGCCGATTTACTTGATAAATATCTTGCCACATCACCGCGATCCTACACCATGGCTGGACAGCGCCCTGAGCTAGATGTTCACGTTGGCAGCGGAGAAGGAACATATTTTTACTGCAGCGGAGAAGCTCCCAAAATAGTTGATTTTGAGACCGGCGAACGCCGACTGTCGATAAAAACGGATATTGCAAATCATGCCCGCATCGCCGATTATTTACCAATTGTCTCACTGTTATGGCCGTCGGCCAGCGCCAGTGATAAAGGAGTGACATCCCCGCTTCATGGTTTGGAAGCTTGCTACAACAGTTCCGAAAAGCATGTCGAGTCCGAGTCGGTGATGGATGAAATCTCCGCTCGCTACGCGGTAAAAATGGCTACAGCTATTGCTGGAAGTGAAGAGAACCTCCGCAAACGGCCTATACTATCACAACTGCTCTGCTGTATAGCCCCCCTGGCCCAGGACAGAGGCGGCATCGAAGCTGCCATGATCTTTGCCGAGCATGGTATACCAGTAGGCTTTATGTCGATGCCAACCTTGGGTCTAACCGCACCGCCATACGCCGCTGGAGCACTGACGTTGGCAATGGCTGAAACTCTGAGCGGCATCATGCTCACACAGATTATTAATCCTGGTGTTGGGAATTACATTTCCGTCAATCCCGGAATCATCGATCCCCGCACGGGCGTCTACTTTATGAGTTCGGGAATTGCTCAGATTACCAATGTCGGTGGGATTCAGATGGCACATTCCAACGGTATCCCAGTGCTTGCCTGTCATTCCTTTGGGGGCAGCCAATATGAACTTGGAAACTGGCAAGCAGGGTATGAGAACCTTTATTCACATTTCCTGGCAGTTATGGCTGGAGCTGATATGTCCTTTGGTCCCAGTGGAATGTATGAGGCTGTAAGCCTGCTCGATCATCAACGCATCCTCTTCGATCGGGAAATCATGCATGTGATCGACGAAATCACCGATGGGATGGAGGTTAATGACAAAACCCTGGCTTTTGATATGATCAGGAAAATCGGACAGCATGGATCCTATATCAGTCTTAAAGAAACCGCCAAAGCAACCCGCACAATGTGGCGAGGTGAGTCGATCCTATTTGAAAGTGGAAAAGCTGAAGGGCGTAAATGGCGTGATCCGGTAGAAGTTTCCCGCGAGGCAATAAAGTGGATCCTTGCCAACCATAATCCGGAACCAATTTCCCAGGAAGTTAAAAAAGAACTTCGCGAATTAGTTTCTGCTGCAGATGTTGACGAAGATCTAAAGAAAGAAATTCGCGGACATTAATATTGGAACAGATGAATATTAAACATATTACAGTCATAGGCGCCGGCACAATGGGGCATGGTATTGCCCAATTGTTTGCCCTGTCTGGTTTCCAGGTCACACTGAATGATGTATCCATGGAAATCTTGGATCGGGCCTTGCTCCGGGTTAAGGATAATCTAAACACATGTGTGGACCACGGTATTATCAGCGCTGATGATGCAGAAAAGGTTCCTGGTCAGATCAAGATCACAACCGATTTTGATCTGGCAGTATCAAAATCAGATTACATCGTTGAAGCAATCTTTGAGGACCTAGAAGCAAAATCAAAGCTCCTGCAAAAAATCAGTGGGATATGTCCAATTGGCTGCATCCTCACCAGCACCACTTCAAGCTACCGTGTGCGCGATATGGCAGGTGCACTCACTCAGCCTGAGCGTTTCCTGGTAACTCATTTCTGGAATCCACCTTATTTGATTCCTATTGTAGAAGTGATGCCGGGAGAACTCACATCTCCTGAGGTTGTTGACTCAACATATAAACTACTTGAAGCTGTTGGGAAATCTCCAGTGATGGTAAACAACGATGTGCCAGGTTTTGTTGGCAATCGCCTGCAACATGCTTTACGCAGGGAAGCAATTTCCATCGTTGCTCAAGGGATTGCCAGCCCGGAGGATGTTGATCTGATTGCCAAATTTAGTTTCGGCCTGCGATTCCCACTGGTAGGACCACTGGAAACAGTTGATTTAGGAGGATTGGATCTCACTCAGTCAATCCAATCTTATTTGCTTCCCGAGCTCGAGTGCTCGAAAGAACCCTCAAAGTTGATCAATGACAAGGTGGAGAGGGGTGAATTGGGAGCAAAATCTGGCAAAGGATTCTTTGATTGGCCACCAGGTCGGTTTGAAAAAGTAATAAAAGAGCGTGATGAAGCCCTCATCGATCTGTTGAAATTATTGAAAAAATACAGTTTTCATTAATATATAACTATCTAGAAAAGGATAAAAAAGCTTTATTCTCCAAGTAGAGGATTTGATCTACAATGAGAAAAAAAGTAGTAGTAATAATTGATGCAGTACGATCGCCGATTGGCAAACATAATGGGCGTCTGTCAAGTGTCCGTCCGGATGATTTACTAGCCGATGTTCTCAAGGAATTGGTGAACCGGGTCGGAATAGATCCTGCCCTGATCGAAGATGTATATGCCGGCTGCGGCAACCAGGCAGGCGAAGATAACCGTGATGTAGCACGCATGGCAGCCTTGTTGGCTGGATTTCCCGTTGAAGTTAGTGGAGTTACGGTGAATCGAAATTGTTCTTCAGGGCTGGAAGCTGTTAATCAAGCTGCCAAGGCGATCATCGCTGATGAGGCTGATGTTTTTATTGGTGCGGGAGTAGAGTGCATGAGTAGAGCTCCCTGGTCGATGCCAAAACCGGAACGCCCTCAACCAGTGGGGCATCCGAAAGTTTGGGATACCACAGTTGGTTGGCGTTACAATAATCCCAAACTTGATGCCTTGTACCCTATTATAAGTTTAGGCGAAACCGCTGAGAATATTGCTGATGATTTAAAGATCACTCGCAAAGATCAAGATACCTTTGCATTCGAAAGCCACAAAAGAGCAGTGGCGGCAATTAACGAGGCTAAGTTCAAAAACGAAATTGTCCCTATTGGCGTTCCCAGCCGCAAGGGTCAACCAGATATAGTGGATACGGATGAACACCCTCGCTGCAGGATCTCAGATGGGGAATATGTTATTGATACCAGTATAGAGAAGCTGGCTCGACTAAAACCCATCTTCCGGGAAGACGGCACGGTGACGGCAGGTAATTCAAGCGGCATCAACGATGGTGCAGCTGCATTATTATTGATGAGCGCAGAAAAAGCCGAATTACTAGAACTGAAACCCATGGCGCGCTGGCTTGGTTCAGCCGTAGCAGGTGTTGACCCCGGCGTGATGGGTTATGGACCGGTCCCAGCGACCCATAAACTTCTCCAACGCCTGGGACTCAAAATCGAAGATATTGGCCTTGTTGAATTAAATGAAGCTTTCGCTGCCCAAGCTATCGGAGTTATGCAAAAATTAGGCCTGTCTCCTGAAATCACTAATGTCAATGGAGGGGCCATTGCCCTTGGTCATCCAACGGGGTGCTCGGGTACCCGAATACTCACAACTCTTCTGCATGAGATGAAAAAGCGGGCATCCCAAGAAAAAAAACCCTATTATGGGTTGGCCACTTTATGTGTTGGGGTAGGCATGGGAGTTTCCACCATTGTTGAATGGATAGATTGATAACAAGATTGGAGGATTGAAATCATGCAACGTCCGCTCACTGGTGTTCGGGTAATTGGCTTAGAGCAGTATATGAGCGCGCCCTACTGCACAATGCTCCTGGCAGATGTCGGGGCTGAAGTCATAAAAATTGAGCGCCCGGGGCGGGGAGATCCTCGCCGATCTATTCCGCCTTTTGCTTCCGATGAAAAAGGGAGAAAAGTGGCAGGTGGATTTATTGGCTATAACCGGAATAAGAAGAGTCTGGCACTTAATTTACGCACTGAAGAAGGGCAAAAAATACTAAGGGATTTGATCAAAACATCCGACGTGGTTGTTGAGAATCTACGCCCCGGGGCGATGGACAAATTGGGGTTGGGTTATAAAGACCTCAAAACCATCAATCAGCGCTTGATCTATGCGGCCATCTCGGGCTTTGGGAGATTAGAGGGCTTTACTGGTTCTTATTCACGGAGGCCTGCGTTTGATATTGTGGCAGAGGCGATGAGCGGGATTATGAATCTGGTCGGTTTTGCCGATAAACCTCCCTCTTGGACAATTTATGGCATGGCTGATATCTATACGGGCATGGTTACAGCATATGGAATCATGCTAGCCTTGTTCATGCGTGAACAAACTGGTGAAGGGCAATTTGTGGACAGCGCCATGCTCGATAATATGCTGTCTCTAAATGAGCGCATGGTGACTTTGTACTCTTTCACTGGCGATTCGCCATCGCGAGGTCGTCTGAAGCATCTCTACCCCAGAGGTGCATTTGAGTGTCAAGATGGCTTTCTTGCTCTCAATATTCCAGATGATATTCAGTGGGAACGGTTATGTCAGGCGATGGAATGTGAAAACCTGAAGGATGATCCTCGCACCGATAGTGGGACTGCTCGAGCCAACAATGTTGATTTCATTCGAGAGATTATTGAAACCTGGCTTGCTGATAAGACTAGAGCCCAGGCTGAAACGCTGTTGGATGTGCAAGGAGTGCCTTCTGGCCCCGTTTTCACAGCCGAAGATGTATTTAATGATCCGCATATTGCCGCCCGAAACATGTTGGTGTCTGTGGATGATCCGGTGGCAGGATCCCGGAAGTTTGCTCGCAGCCCCCTTCATCTTTCCTCCTCACCCGAAATTCCAACGGAACCTGCTCCTCAGCTGGGAGGACACACAGCTGAAATACTCAAAAATATATTGGGATATGGAGAAAAGGAAATTAGTCAATTACAAGAACAAGACGTGATAGAGATTCAACCCGAAGGCTGAAAATAGAATACTGGAAATAATGGAAAGCTTACCATCCGCTGGAAGGCAGTGAACGATGAAATTTACTCAGGGAGGGCACTAAATGTCATTTGAGCGTCTTTTGAATCCGCGAGCTATTGCCGTTTTCGGGGGTGCACAAGCCCGTGAGGTTATCCTCCAGAGCGATCGTATGGGATATAAAGGGAAAATTTGGCCGGTTCATCCCAAGAAAACGGAGATCTTGGGGCGTAAGGTCTTTCGCTCAGTAGCTGATCTTCCGGAAAGCCCCGATGCTGCCTATCTAGGGGTTAATCGGTACCTCACCATTGACATTGTCAGAGATCTTGCCCGAGTTAATGCGGGCGGAGCTGTTTGTTATGCTACTGGGTTTATCGAAGCAGGGGAAGAAGGTTCAGAGCTCCAGGAGCAACTCCTGGAAGCTTCGGGTTCTATGCCTTTGATAGGGCCGAATTGTTAT
>PVMS01053431.1_pt1 | contig 10163 bp, 8 predicted proteins | sample 1853461 | NCBI WGS metagenome assembly PVMS01 (sample SAMN08582032, study PRJNA380276) | Marine sediment metagenome, whole genome shotgun sequencing project. | isolation source: ocean sediment barecode stripped | collected 2017
ATTGCCAAGGTTGAAAACAAAGCGGGTGTGGATAATATGGACGCGATAATCGCGGCAGCAGACGGCATGATGGTGGCGCGCGGCGATCTTGGTGTCGAGTTGCCTTTCGGTGAAGTACCCCGCACTCAAAAAAGAATGATTCGCACCACGGTGATGGCCGGCAAACCGGTTATAACCGCCACGCAGATGCTGGCCTCGATGGAAAAGAATCCGAGGCCGACACGCGCCGAGGCCAGTGATGTGGCCAATGCCATCCTTGATGGCACTTCTGCCATCATGCTTTCGGGTGAAACTGCGGCGGGTAAGTATCCGGTTGAAGCGGTCAAGACCATGCATTCCCTGGCATTGACCACCGAGTCTTGTCTTGATGAGTATGGCTACCTGCAAAAAATCCCATTTCATTCCGTCAATGTTGTCACGGAAGCTATCGCTGGTGCGGTGACAACGATGGCAAAAGATCTTGAGGCTGCAGCCATCGTCAGCCTGTCTGAAACCGGCTTTACTTCGCGCCTGATTTCCAAGCACCGGCCGGAATGCCCCATCCTTGCCATCACTGGCTCTGAGCGTGCAGCGCGAAGGCTGTCAATGAACTGGGGTGTTACTGCGGTTTTATATACAGGAGAGGCCCGTGACCAGGCAAAAATCCAGTTTGCTTCCGAATGTGTTCAGCGGATGGGTTTTGCTAAAGCCGGAGATTCGATTATTGTCACAGCCGGACATACACAACGCAGCGGTGGCACGGACATGATTCGTGTAATCACACTATAAAAGAGAATCATGTAGGAGGGATCAGCGCAGCTGGTCGCGATAACATCCATGGATGGACCGAATGTCGCGAGAGTGCATGGATGCACGTAGCGACTGATTGAGATTTGCACTGGGCTTAACAAAGAGCTCGCGACCAGCTGCGCTGATCCCTCCTACAATTTGGCGTAGCGCCGAGTTAACCTGACTATACCTTTTGCCAGGAATGGGAAGGTGGCCAGCAGGCACAGCGAGAGGATCATGCCGGGGGTAAAAATGGCTGCTACACTGAAGGAATCTACCTGGCCCAGCTGACTGCCGGCATAAGACAGGATCAGGGTGACCGGCACCATCCCAAGCAAGGTTGCCAGCATAAATACCGGTACGCGCATAACGGTTAAACCGACCACCAGGTTTAACAGCCAGAAGGGAATCACCGGGACCATGCGAAGGCCGAACACGTACATCCCGCCCTCCTTCTCAATGCCCTTATTGATGACATCGATATGGTTGGAAAACCTTCGCTGGATCAGGTCTTTAAATAGAATCCTGGCGCTGAATAATGACAGGGTGCCGCCCAGGGTGGATGAAAAAATTGAAAGAAGGAAGCCGGTCAGATGGCCAAATACAATGCCGCTGATCACGATCATTGCACCGGTGATCGGTAGTGAGCATGCGGTGCCGACAAAAAATATCATGAAAAATATGGCGGCAGTGATCAGGGGTGAGCGATCAAAAAGATCCTGATACAGGCCAATACTGAGGTACTTGTCGCCACCACCAACAAAATAGAGGGTGATGATAATGGCAAGCACTGCGGCCAATGCAAGTTTTTTTACCGGCATACGCTATCGCCCTTAGTGGAGACCAGGTCAACAAACCCGGCGATCGTGTTGCAATAATATTCCAACAGCTTTCGCTGGTTATCAACCAGCTTGAACTGACCGTCACCCGTAGGCTCGATAATCTTTCTGCGCAACAACACGTAAATCCCCTGGCTGAGCGCGTAGTCACCATCGTTATTGGGCAAAAAAACCGGCACACCGACATCAAGCAGTTCGTCGATCAGTCGTGTTGCCCTGACTTTAAGTTGCAGTTCAGAAATCGGTAAGTCATCGCTATTGCCTAAAACACTGGCGAGCAGGTATGTGGGTAGTACCGGGATCAGGTTGCCAATACGCTCTGCCAGATCATTGCCCAGCGCTGTAATGCTCGCCCTTCTGTCTGCCGCATTCTGCTCAGCGATGATGACGCCACGTTCCTGCTGCCAGGCATTGAGCGAAACCGGTTTGCCAAAGTTGACACAGGCGTAGCCAAAAGGTTTGTGTCTGCGCGGCATTACGTAAGTGGCGACCGTGGTAAAGAACTTCAGGAACGAGAGTATTGAATACAAGGGTCCCTTCGATTTAAAACCTTGTTCCTGGTGGGCAATCAGAGTTCTGTCTTCCGGAATCTTGTCGTAATTTAGCGCACTGGGAATGAAAACAATGTCTTTGCAGGTGCCATGGCCAAGTGATTTGACCAGGTAGTTCAGCAGCCCCAGTTTTAAAGGTTGGATACGTCCATCGCGCGACAGGCCGCCTTCAACAAACACGCCCTGTGGAATGCAATTGGATGTTGCCAGGAAAACATATCGCTCCAGTATCTTGTGGTACAGCGGGTTGTCTGACTGGTCGCGGCGGACGATAAAAAAACCCAGCATATGCAGGAACTGCTTGAACGGGAAAGCCAGCGCCCATTCACCGGCGGAATAAGATACCGGTGCAGTTTTTGAGGTGAGGTAGATTTGCAATAGCGGGTCAAAATTGGAGCGATGGTTGGAAACCATAATAACGCAGGCATCCTTGGGTATTTCCTTATACTCACTTTGCGCTGAAAATCCAACCTGGATCCAGTAGTACAATCGCAGGTATTTTCTGGCCACCCAGTAGCCGATGTGGAAATACAGCAGTGCATTGAAGGTAGGGACAATCTCGGCAGCCAGCTTTTTAGCCTCACGCAGGGTTTTTTCTTTTGAGCCTGATTTTTCTGTGGCCTTTCCAATGGATTCCTTGACCTGCGGGTCACTGATGATTCTGTCGACCCACAGTTGACGGTTAGCCATCGCATAGGAGGGCAGGCCAAACTCCAATTCTTCATCGAGCACACGTTCGGTTGATTGTGACCGGTAGTAAATCAGGCGTTGCAGCAGTGGCAGTACCAGCAGTTTCATGACCGCGTACACAGCCAAAGCCAATAACAGGAAGAATTGCCAGTTTGCCAAGGTAACGGATTCTGACATGCTACACCTGACACGCTTCCAGAACGGCAGCAAACCTTAACAGGGGCTCATCATCATTAATCATGCCCAGCGGGATCGAGAAATGCCCGCGTTTATAGCAAAAGCGGTTTTCTTCAGGGACATTCCAGGCATCCATCTGTTTTAATGCCGTTCGGATGGGGGTGACCGTATCTTCCGTTCCGTAAACCGTCACGATGTTTTCACCCTTGATACAGGCCGGCCGTTCCGGGTCGATTCGCTGCAACCAGGTTTTCTCCGTATCCTGATGCCAGCCCGCAGCCCGCATGGCACCACCGAGGTTCCAGATATCCGATAACACACCATCCAGGGCCGCTTCGGACATATGCTGGCTATGTGTGATGACCAGTAAAGCATCGGGTTGCAAGTGCTCAGGCCAGCTGGTGGCATTCATTGCGATGGCTTTTGCACTTTGTGCACCCAGGCTGCTGCCACCGATGGCAACCGGCCCGCTACTGTTGTCCCGGCACCATTTGATAATGGTTGCCCATTCTTTGTGCTGAGCTGCAACAAAGTCAAAAATACTGATCGGCAGTTTGGACAGGAATTGCTCGCCACCATAATGACCGGGCAGGACACGGCGGCCATGCCAGGGGGCCTCCGGGCGGATCACACGGATACCCAGTCTGGTCAGTTGGGTGACCTCGTCAAGCAACTGGCGATAGTGGTCAAACTCCACACTCATGCCATGGCCAAATATGAGTGTCGGTGGGTTTTCTACACCTTCAGGTTCATGCACGCGGGCGTAAACCAGGTCATTCATTTGCTGACTGGGCGACGGGAAGCGCAACCAGTAGTCTTTTCCATTGCTGGTAGGGATTGAACGGGAGACTTCTACCTCCGGGAATTCTTTGGGCAGTGCAAAATAAGCAGACAACTTTTCCCCGCTTTCACCAAACTGACTGGCAACATCTTCAGGTGTTGGTGGAGCCATGCTCACAGAGGTTTTAACCAGTCGGCGCAAAGACACAAATTTCTTCCTGGCCATGTTGTAGTCAGTACGAAAATCCAGTCGCATCTCTTCGATAATAGGTAGCCGTTCTTCGGCGACAGCTTCCTTGCCGAAAAAGTACTGATGCCACAACTGTTCCATCGAAAAGGCCTTCAGCCGGGTGCGCTCAAACTGACGCAAGGCTGAGGCAATGGTCTTGCGCTGGGATTTGTTTGGCTGCTCCAGAGGTACCTGTTCAATAAACCTGTCGACATCCCCTTCGGCTGCCCTGGCCGCTGCCCACAGTCTTGAAAGCGGGAAATACCAGTTTTTAAGCAGGTAAAGAGCACTGCTATCCAGCCATGGCCTGGCAATCAAACGGCCGGCCGGAGAGGCTATTAGCCATGATGTAATTTTGGAGAATCGGGACATGCGGAAATTATAGTCTTTTGTTCAGATTCGAACGAGCTTGGCGAGAGATCTGTAGCGACTCTTGCAAAAACCTCTATACATCATTACTATACACATAGTAATACACATCATGAGGTGTAATTAGTGCGAACCAATATTGTTTTAAATGATGAGCTTGTTACAGAGGCGCAGTCTCTAAGCCAAATTAAAACCAAACGCGAACTCATCGAGGTTGCGCTACGGGAGTTTGTCGCTAACCGCAAACGTATGGACTTAAGAGAACTGAAGGGTGTAAACGAGATAAGGGCAGATTATGACTATAAAAGTACCCGTTCCAGGGGGTGACCTATATACCTTGTTGATACATCGGTTTGGGTCGACTATATAAGAGGATCGGACACACCAGCCGTTGAATTTTTGGATACGCTGTTGCTAAGTCCAATGACCGTTGCTATCAACGAACTCATCTTTATGGAAATTCTTCAGGGGGGCCAAAAGTGAGGCCGGCTTTGAAAAACTCCGGAGATATTTCTCAACACAACAGTTTTACCGTTTTGATGACCCTCAGGCCAGCTATGAAGCAGCAGCACTTATGTTTTTTAACTGCCGCCGCCGGGGCATAACCGTACGCTCTTCCATTGATTGCCTGATTGCGCAATGCGCGTTAGAAAATAACCTGGTGCTCCTTCATCATGATAAAGACTTTAAACAACTGGCAAAGCTTATGCCCGAACTACGACAGCAGCATTTTCTCTGATTTGGAGAATTACTTTCCAACGGTTTCTATGCCTTCACCGCCAAACCTGGTGGCGAAGTAGCCAATTATCAGTCCAATAATTGCACCTTCTGCTGTAAACCAGAAAGGTGAACTGAGGGCTCCTCCCTCACCGAAAACACTTACCAGCATGGCCTGCATATCTTCATAAGCGAAGAAAGCCAGTACAAAGTTCATCCAGGCCCCCACTACGGGTGCGCGAAACCACCACGGGAAGGGTAACTTCAACACCGGATGATAAGTAAAAACCCCAAATACACCGATAAAGGCGCCAACCGTCGTGTACCACAGCAATATCCCCCAGCGAAGTTGCCATCCGGCTTCCGGCAGGAAATAGGGTAAAAGAATAAAACCGGCAAGGCCAAACAAAAAACCAATCAACTTGCCAATTGCGATTCGAGTGATTAATGATGGATTTCCAAACATAGCTGTCTCCCGTATTCAATTTTCCGGTTCAGGGAAATTATAGTCCTTTGTTCAGGTTTGAACGAATATGCTAAAACCTGTTGCCGAGTTTGAGACAGAGTCAGGATGATGTGGGTCAAGGCAGAGAGTAATGGCGGTGTTAGGATGGGTATGTTTATTATGTCATCGCCCGTGAAAAACTGAACCGTGAGAACATGACAATGAATACTGACATTATGCGTTTCATAGTATTAAGCATATTGATTTCCCTACTGTCTTTATATTCCCTGGATGTGCAGGCCCAGACGCCGGAATCTTCAGCCCCGGCCCAGGCAGAAGAAGCAGACGGCACTGGCGATGTGTCAACTTTGGATCTGTTCGACGAAGATGCAGAGCGTACAAAAAGGGGCTGGCTACAGTTCTATGTATCTGCTGGATTTATGTATCTGGATGGGGATGGCAAATTCTCTGCGCGCTTACCCAACGGCAACGAAGTAACCATCATTGATTTTGACCGTGCCGGTTTAAAGGAGACAGATTCTTCGTACTGGCTGACGCTTAACTGGCGATCCGCAAACTCCCGTTGGGGCGCATGGTTTGGCTCCTGGCAGTATGATGTTGTTGGCTCGCGTGTTTGGGAGGATAGTTTACCAATTGGTGGTCAGGATATACCGGTGGGCGCCTCGGTGATCAGCGATTTTGATGCCAAGTGGTACATTCTTGAGGCCACTTACTCATTTTACCGTTCAGAAACGGTTGATACCGGCATCGGCATTGGGTTTCATACGGTCGATCTCGACACCCAAATCACTGCGACCGTTCAGATCGGAGATGAGCAAGTCAAGGTAGTCTCCAACCGACTGGATACGCTGGCGCCTTTGCCGAATGTACTGGTTTATCTTCATTGGAAGTTCGCGCCCCGCTGGAGCATGGTCACACGTTTCGGATACTTTGGATTGGGCTATGGTGATTACAGCGGCCAAATGACCAATGCGCACGCCATGGTCAATTACCAGCTTTCGCCACGCTGGGCGCTGGGTGCGGGCTATCAATTCGTTGATCTTGACCTGAATGTCGAAAAGGATGATTTTACTCAAGTTTACGATATTAAATTTTCCGGGCCGATGGCATTTGTCAGATTCAGTTTTTGAACCAGACCTGCATGACTAGCCGGTAGCTGCGGACTATACTTATCAAATCAACACCCGTTCGAACCTGATGAGGAACAAATAATGTCACGCATAACCGTGATCGGTGCCGGCTTCGGTGCCTTGACAGCCATTCGCAAGCTACGTGCTGCTGACGCCAGTTTGCAGATCGATGTGATCGCTCCTAAGCCGGAGTTTGTCTATTTCCCGGGTACCATCTGGATACCGACCGGGCTACGCAAGCCCGAGGATCTGGTCGTACCCTTGCATAACTTCTTCCGGCGTCAGAAAGTGACCTTTCATAAGGCAGAAGCCACGGGTTTGAGAGATGGTGGGCGTACGGTTGAGACCAGCGCAGGTGATGTTGTTAACGATGGCCTGATCATCGCTTCCGGTGGCCGTTTTCTGCGCAAATTGCCCGGTATCGAGCATTCAATCACCCCCTGCGGCGGTATCCCTGCAACGGTTGAAATACGTGACCGCCTGGCGTCAATGGAGGGTGGCACGATTGCTTTCGGTTTTGCCGGCAATCCCAAGGAACCCTCCGCGATGCGAGGCGGGCCGGTGTTTGAGTTTTTGTTCGGCATCGATAACTGGCTGCGCAAACAGGGCCGGCGCGACAAATTCAAACTGGTGTTCTTCACACCGGCGCCCCGGCCGGGCGCACGTCTCGGACCCAAGGCGGTCGATGGCATCCTGGCGGAAATGGCCAAGCGTGATATCGAAACCCATCTCGGGCATAAGATGAAAGCCTTTGAAGCCAATAAGGTGATTACCGAGGGTGGTGAGTTTGAGGCCGATATGATCCTTTTCATGCCCGGGATGACCGGGAATAAATGGTTCGATAACACGCAGCTCCCACGCTCTGAGGGCGGCCTGGTCAAGGCCAATGCCTATTGCCAGGTCGAAGGTATGGACAAGGTCTATGTGGCGGGTGATTCCGGCAGTTTTCCCGGTCCCGACTGGATGCCCAAACAGGCGCATATGGCAGACCTGCAGGCAGAGGCAGCTGCGGCCAACCTGTTGAATGAACTGGCTGGTAGTGCACCTGAGCAGACCTTTAAAGTGGAGCTGGTTTGCATCATCGACAGCCGTACCAAGGGCATGCTGGTGGCGAGAACCGAAAAGCGTAATTTTATACTGCCTTCAATGCTGCCGCTGCATTGGGCCAAGCGGTTTTTCGAGTGGATGTATTTGCGTAGATATCGCTAAGAGTTTCTGTCTGTTTCTTGATTGTGTGATACACGTCAATGCAGTCATGTACCGTGTGTGTTTAACTCAAACTATGTGAAGTATTGAGAGGAAGCCTGAAATATGGGGAGTTCGAACGCAGTGCCCGAAAACGAGGTTGCCCGCACCATTGCAGCCGGTTTTCCGGTCATTTACGTCCTTACCTGGGAAGAAGAACGGCTTGAACAGATGCTGGCATCAGCATCCCAGTCACTTTTCGGGGATGACCGGTCGGTTTGGCTATGGACGACTGCCCGGGGGTTCAGTAATGGCCCCGGTCGTGATCTCAATCTGACTGACCCCGTCGATGCATTGACCTTTATCGCCAGTGAAGACACCGACGTGCTTTGCCTGATGAAAGACCTGCCAGCACAGCTTGATTCGAACCCGGCACTGATCCGGGCGGTTCGGGATGTTTACGATGTATTCTCATCACGGCCCGGTGCGGTGGTGATGTCTCATCCCAGGGTTATTGTTCCAACCACCTTGAGTAAGGAGATTTACCTGCTGGAACTACCGCTTCCGGATGAGCAGGAGTTACTGGCTTTACTGCATTCACTGAATGCAGGCTTCGACCAGTCAAAACGACCGTCAGACGAATGGCTGGAGCAAATCTCCTTCGCCATGCGTGGCCTGTCGTCGAATGAAGCGCGTGACCTGTTCCGGCGATTGATCAGTGAATCGGTGCTCGATTCCGGGCAGGCGCTGAGCCGGATAAACCAGGCCAAGGCGCAGTTGCTGATGAAAGAGAATTGCCTGGAAGTCATCACCAAGACCTATGATATCGATGAGATTGGTGGCCTCGAAAAGTTTAAGAAATGGGTCGTTTCGCGGCGTGTGTTGTTCAGCAAACGGGCCCAGGAAGACCATATACAGGCACCTTCCGGAATCTTGCTGATGGGTGTCAGTGGCTGCGGCAAGTCATTGGCGGCCAAGACCATTCCTGCCGTTTGGGATTTGCCATTGATACGACTTGATATGAACAAGATCATGTCCGGCGGCTGGGGCTCGCCTGAAGTTGCCTGGGAGCGCGCCATCCGTGCTGCCGAAAATGCCGCACCGGTGGTTTTGTGGATCGATGAAATCGAGAACAGTTTTGGATTTTTGCACGATGCCGCCACCAGTGGCAATATGACCATATTCTCCTCCTTCCTGACCTGGATGCAGGAAAAACCGCCCAATGTGTTTGTTGCGGCGACCGCCAACAGGATTGAAATCCTGCCACCTGAAATGATCCGCAAAGGCCGTTTTGACCAGCTATTCTTTGTCGATCTGCCGGAAAAACCGGCCCGTGTTGCTATCCTGCGTATTCATATACTCAGCCAGGGCGGTGATCCGGAAGAATTTGACCTTGAGCATTTTGCCAAGATCATGAACGGCTGGACGGCTGCCGAGATTGCGGAAATGGTCAAATCCGCACGCATCGAAGCATTTACCGATGAGCGTGAATTTGGTTATGACGATCTCATTCGCAGCATTTACCGCATTGTGCCGTTATCCAAGACCATGCCTGAGCAGCTCAACGCGTTACGCATCTGGTCTCACAACCGGGCTACACCAGCGGGGTAGGGTGGACATTCATGTCCACCATGTCGCTTTATGTTTGAGTAGCCCCTGAACAATTAAGAACTGGGCCGCCATGTAGGTGGACATCACCAGTAGCCGTTCACCGGGTACATCAAAGGCGAACATGTTGATGGCGATCAGACCGTCTGAGATAACAAACAGGATGACGCCTGCTGATACATATTTGAAGCTGACAGTTGCTGTCGCTCCCCTGCGTTTGTGCGCCCAAACGCCCATGGTCAGCAGTACAAATGCATAGGCCGTAACCGGAATCAGCATGCCGCCAAGGCCGGGATAAAGTATCCACATCAATGCAATCCCATAAAGAGTAAACGCCACCAGATCAAACGGCCTGATCTTGCCCTGCGCGGCACCTGTTTTCTGATAGGCAATAATGTAGAAGATGTGAGCAACCAGGAATGATCCCAGTCCTGCGATAAACATGTCATCCATCATCAGGAAAACATCTCCTCCCCAGGAAAACACCAGCGCCAGTACGACCAATATGCGCCAGCCGGGGTAGCCCTTTGAAGCAGACAGGAAGTATGTCAGCAGCGTAATCATCAGCAACGGTTTGGCCACCAGGTACAGCATGGGAACCTTGAATAGTATTGCGATTAACACTGCGGCTGCAGTGATGACATAAAGAATTGG
>PVMS01063550.1_pt1 | contig 10162 bp, 10 predicted proteins | sample 1853461 | NCBI WGS metagenome assembly PVMS01 (sample SAMN08582032, study PRJNA380276) | Marine sediment metagenome, whole genome shotgun sequencing project. | isolation source: ocean sediment barecode stripped | collected 2017
CTTGCAATTCAAAATAAAAAACAGAAAAAATTTGGAAATTAGTAGTAATTCCTCTTATTTATTCCCATCAAAAATAATTTTAAGTAGAAACAATTTATCCTTGGAGAAAGAATGCCTCACCCAATAAAAAGTATAGTTAACAGTTTAATAGACAAACATTCTTCTGATTTTGACTATAAATGTAAAGAAACAGCAATAATACTTGCAGCCGGACATGGCAAAAGAATCAAATCCCAAACATCAAAAATGTTACATAAAATTTGGGGTAAACCAACTGTACAAAGAGTGTTTGAGGCATGCAACACGGGTTTGCCTAAATCAAACTCAATAATAGTGACAGGCATTAAAGCTGAAGATGTTATTCAAGTAATTGGAAATAATAAAAACAACTTATTTGCTTTCCAAGAAGAACAGAATGGTACGGGGCATGCGGTTCAAATTGCATTACAGAAAATTAACAAGAAGAAATTTAAGGGCATTGTATATATTCTTCCAGGTGATATGGGATTAATAAATGAACAAACAATGAAAATGTTCCGTAAAGAATTCATTAAATCTAAAACAGATATGATGGTTTTAACCGGGATGTATGAAGGTGACCCAAACGGAAATAGTTATGGACGAATTGTAAGAGTTAAAGATGTAGACGATTCAGGTAAATCATCAGCAAAGGATGCCGGAAAGGTTATTGAAATTATTGAACATAAAGACATTCTATCTATAGATGATAAAATACCCTTACAAAGAGAATTTAATGGTAAAAACTATAGTTTCTCAAGACAAGAATTAATCAATAACAATGAATTTAATTCAGGTGTTTTTGCTTTTAAGTTTAATTATTTGGTTAAGTTAATTAACAATATAAAAAGTGACAACGTTCAGGGTGAAATATACATAACTGATTTAATAGCATTATTTAACAAGAACGGATTATCAGTTGGTGCCGTAAATGCTAAACAGCAACATGTTATCATGGGCTTCAATAATAAATCTGTGCTAAAAAAAATGGATGCAATTGCTAGAAAAACAGTCTATGAACAAATCAAAGACATAATTGTAATTGATGATCCAGATGATTTCTTTATTGCAGATGATGTTGTAAGGGAAATTGTTCGGCAAGATAAAAAGGGTATACCATTGGATATTAAAATTGGGAAAGGTGCATATGTTGGTGAAGGTGTAAAGCTTAATTATAATATTAAACTTAGAAAAAATGTTTATGTAGAAGGAAACGTGAACTTTGGAAAAAATATTGTTATTGGTGAAAATGTTCATCTTTCATGTTTCCTTAATCAAAAATTAGAAATACATGACAATGTGGAAATTCTATGGGGCGATCTAATTAAAGGAAATATTACAATTGGTAAAAATTCACGAATTGAATCCGGCGTAAATATAACCGGAAGTGATGAATACCCAACAAAGATTGGAGAAAATGTTACAATTAAAGGAACAAGTTATGTATTTGGTTCAATAATTGATAACGACTTATTTATTGAGCATAGTGTACTCATTAGAAAAAAAGTGGATAAATTGATTAGAAAAGATGGGAAAGTTCAAGAGATTAAATTCTTTTTACCTATGCCTGAAGGTATTGACGCTATAGAAGACATTTAGTTCGCAAATAAAAAAAGCGATTTTAGAAGATCTAAAATCGCTTTTTAATCTATATTAAAAAGTAAATTGAGTACTTATTTAGATTCTAAACTATTAACAAATTTTGTAAGTTTTGCTTTTTTCCTAGCCACATTATTTTTATGTAATCTACCCTTAGTAGCAGTTCTATCAAGAAATGAGACTGCTTCTTTCAAATTGGTTTCGCCTGCAGCCTTATCACTAGAATCTAATACCTTTTTCAATAAGGTTTTTACTTTAGTAAGTGAAGCTTTATTTCTTATTCTTTTCTTTTCACTAGTTCTAATTCTTTTCTTAGCAGACTTGTGATTCGCCATTCTTTACCCATCTAAAATTATTAAGTCTAGTAATTTAGAAAAATTATTTTTCTTGCGCAACTTAAAATTTTTCATAAACTTAATAATAATTGCTATTTTTGCATTCGCAACAAAACAGAAAAAACTAGCTTGTTAAAAATAAACGAAATATTTTACTCAATTCAGGGCGAAGGATCTAGTGCCGGCTTACCTTGTATTTTTATTCGTTTAACCTATTGTAACTTACGTTGCACATATTGTGACACAGAATATGCTTTTTATGAAGGCAAGGATATGTCTCTCAATAACATTTTGGAAGAGATTAAAAAGTATAAATGTAATTTAGTAGAGGTAACTGGTGGTGAACCACTAGTCCAAAATGAGAGTTTTGATTTAATGACTAAATTATGTGATTTAGGATATGAGGTAATGCTTGAGACAAGCGGAAGTTTACCTATAGAAAAAGTTGATAATCGTGTGAAAATCATTCTAGATTTCAAATGCCCAACTAGTAAAATGGTGCAAAAAAATTATTATGAAAATGTACAATTTTTGAAGCCAATTGATGAGGTGAAATTTGTAATTGGCAATAGAGAAGATTATGACTGGTCAAAAGATCTTATCAAAAAAAATAATATAGAATTAAAATATGAAATTTTATTTTCAACTGTTTTTGGTGAGTTAGAAAATAGTGAATTAGTAAAATGGATTTTAGAAGATAACTTAAAAGTTAGATTTCAAACACAATTACATAAACATATTTGGGAACCGGATAAAAAAGGCGTATGAAAATTGCAAAAGAATTTAGATGGGAAATGGGTCACAGACTTCAATGCCACAAAGGAAAATGCTTCAACTTACATGGACATTCGTATAAATTGTTAGTAGAATTTAAGGGAGTTGTTGAAAAAAATGGAATGGTGTTAGATTACTTTGATGTAAAAGAACTAATTGGACCAATTGTAGATGAATTAGATCACTCTGTCATTATTTGTAATGATGATACTCCTCTTAAAGAAGCAATTCAAAAGTTAAATTCTGCCCATGTACTTGTTGATTTTGAAACAACTGCAGAGAATTTGTGTAACTATTTTTTGAATAAAATTAAAGAAGCAAAACTACCAAGCAATATTACAGATATCATGGTAAAAGTATTTGAGACAGAAAATACTTATGCAGAAGAATCAATTTGTATAATTGACAATGTTTGATGCAATTATTTTTTGGATATTGTAAAATCCATTTTCTATAAGAGAGAGCCTCAATAATTTATACCAAATAAATACCCAAACTTTCTAAGAAATTTGTAACTGAGATTTATTTCCACCTGCTTGATAAATATAATTTAATTCCGGCGGAATATTTTAATTCTCTGTAAGATGCATCAAATTCTAATATTGGATTCCACGAATAGGTGTATTTTGCATCTGCGAATATTGCAAATGGTCCCCTCCCTAAACTTAATTCCAAATTGGCGCCACCATAAATCCCAAAGTTACCTTCACCTTCAAGTTGGTAAACAAATGCACCTTCTGCTGACTTTCGCTTTTCATCAACTATCGCATAATTAACACCTACCAAAAAAGATAACCCGACAATTCTATTAGGCAATAATTGAACTTGTAATCCAGCATTAAAAATAACTTGTTTTAAGATTGTACTTTCAATTGATGTTTGATCTACAAAGGATAAGTAGTTAGAACTTTTTTGGAAATAAGATACTGAAGCATCAAAGACTAAAGATCTACTTAATGGAACACCAAGTCCAATACCATATGTAAGTTCATTTTTTGAATCATAGTAATCTGTAAAATTTTCAGAAAGTACCGCGAGATCGCCAGCATAGAATGAAATCCATGCGGCACTTGAATTTAATTTTTGCCCTAAACTTAAATTTGATGAAGTTAGAAGAATGAACAATAGATATATTTTTTTCTGCACTAGTTCCTTGGCTTTAATATCAACAAAAATAGTGATTATTTATTTCAATTATTATTTACTAATCTTAAAATTTGAGGCAAAATTTCACCGGATTTACCATAAATTGAATAATCTGCTTGATCTGATAATTCGGTTGGTTCCAAATTTATTTCAACAATATATGCACCATATTGTTTTGCTGTTATTGGAATATAAGCTGCTGGATAAACAATCGCGGATGTACCAACAACAAAACAGATGTCACATTCTTTTGCTTTTCTCTCCCCATTTGGGAAAGCGTGACCTCTTAAGTTCTCGCCAAACCAAACAACATCCGGCCTTATTAGACCATTACACTTTTTACACCTTGGAACTTTATTATCAAATTCAAAATCTTGATGATTATAAAAAGTATTGCAATCCACACAAAAATTACGCACTATACTTCCATGCAACTCATCGATTTTTGTACTTCCAGCTCTCTCATGAAGATTATCAACATTTTGTGTTACAACATCCACATTATAGTATTTTTCTAATTCAGCGATTGCATAATGACCAGAATTTGGTAAAGTACCTTCCACAATGTTCCTTCTATATTGGTACCATTCCCAAACCATGTCCGGATTTTTCATAAATGCACTAAAACTGGCAAGTTCTTCAGGCTTTAACTTATTCCACAATCCATCTTTGCCTCTGAATGTCGCAATACCACTTTCAGCAGAGATTCCAGCACCTGTAAAAAACAATAGTGATTTGGCCTTTTTAAATTTTTCTTTAAATTCGGATTTGAAATCCATTTAATATTTACCATTTTTCAAAATAAAGTATTCTTAAAATCATCTGGTTTCGTGAAAGTTTTGGGGATAAACAATGAAGTTTCAGCTAATGGCAAATAGCGTGTCCAGTTTTTGCCACTCCCCATTTCAGAAAGTATTGCACCTTTGTATGCATTTGTTTTAGCACTCAGCTCATCTGCATTGTAAAGAACAATAGCCTCTAATGTTTTGGGAGTAACAGGCGATGCATATTCCAATTTACCCTGATGGCTAAGCACCAAATGCATTAAGTGATTTTTCAATTCTTCCGGGAATCCATCAACCCTATCTGATTCTTTTTCAATAATGTTTGCAATAATAACAATATGTCCTAACAATTTACCTTTGTCTGTGTAATCAAATCCAGACTCAAATTCTAATTCCTCTATTTTTCCAAGATCATGTAAGATTGCTCCGGAAATTAATAAATCTCTGTTTATCTCTGAATGTATATCGCTCATTAAATCACAAATTTTTATAATTTCCAGAGTATGTTCCAATAAACCACCAATATAAGCATGATGCCATGCTTTGCCCGCTGGAACTTTTTTATATTTTTCAAAATTTCCTTCACTAAAAATTTGTTCTATTAGATGTTTTAAGTGTTGATCTGATATTTGATTTATTCTACTAATCAACTCAAGCTCCATTTCATTCATAGAACGGTTTGATTTAGGTAAAAAATCTACCGGACCTACGTTGTCTTCGGCTGTTGCAAGTCTAATTCTATCAATTTTTATTTGAGGTTGATTATTGAATTCATCAAGCACACCTAAAACTTTAACAACTGACCCTACTTTTGCATTCTCTATAAAAGAATTAAAGTTTGTCCACATTTTGGCATTACGAACAACAGTGTGATCTCTTAACTCAAGATCAAGATACTCTTTTCCTGTTTTCGTACTTTTAATTACAAAACTTGTCAGCAATAAAAAGTGTTCAATTTTTTCTTTTACACTCAATAAATTAAGATTTTTTTGACCACTCATATTTATACAGCCTTAGATTTTTGTTCAATAATGCTATCCTTTGGAATTCTGACAATTACACTTCTCCTTAGTAAATCAATTGTTATTGCTAATTTTTTTTCATTATTGGCAGATTCTAAAACAATACCTTCAACATCCTTAAATGGCCCAGAAATTATTTTAACACTTGTCCCAATTGCTAGTTGCTCTGTCACTGTAATATCCTCGCCTTTTTCTAACATTTTTTTCAAATTCTCAATTTGCCAATCGGGAACAATCGCAGGGCGTCCTTCAAAAAATATTGAACGAACAATAGCATACTGTTCCAAAGCTATCAATCGATCTCTTTCATTACCATATACAAAAATATATCCACTAAATAAGGGTTCTTTTACTTTTTTCTTTCTATCGCTCCACTGTTTTACCCTTACAATAGTAGGCAAAAAGAATTCTATATCACAAGTAGATAGTTGTATTTCTGCCTTAAACTCATGTCTGGGTTTAGTATATAATGCAAACCATTTTTTTTCTTTTGAATAATCAGGATTTTTCAATGTATTTCCTTTCGAATAAATTAAACAGTAGTTGCAAAAATACTGAATAAAAAACTTAAAGGTTATAAAGATGGGATCACAAAATGAATAGTGTGAAAGTTAGCTTAATGAATTAAATTCTTTAGTGAATTCACAAGTTCTATTGGAGATGAATTTACTTCCAAAAAAGTGTTAACATTTAGATCCAAATATTCGGCTTTCTCTTTTTCAGATAAATCATCTACCAAAACAACTACACTAACTTTATTGTGAATATCTCTTTTACGCAAAGATGAAATTATTTGAATACCATTCATAAGTGGCATACTATGATAAGTTATAAGAGCTGATGGAGTTTTCTCAAGAATATGATTAAGTACTTCAAAACCATTTTTACAAAATTTTAGATTGTAGTTATCATATTTTTCATTAAATACTTGTTCATAGTTCTTATGAAGTTCTTCATGTTCTTCTACGATTAGGATAGTGTCTTCGGATTTTGGCAAAGTAAAGTGAAATTCACTTCCTTTATTAAATTCTGAATAGAACCAAATATTTCCTGAATGTTTTTCAACAATTTCTTTAACCAAGGATAAACCAAAACCACTTCCTTTTTCTCCCGCCGTTCCTGTTTTAGAAAATTTAGCATCAATTTTAAATAATTTATTTTGATATTTTTCTTCAATTCCAACACCTTCATCAGCTACAACAACTTCCACCATATTCTTTTTAAATAAATCAATTGTAACAGTAATTTTTCGGCCAGATTGAGTAAACTTAACTGCATTACTTAATAAATTAGTAACAACCTGACTAATCAATCTTTCATCTGCGGACACAAATACACCATTATCACCATTTACTTTTATTTTTATGTCCTTTCTAATAATTGAACCTGTTAGAACAGAAACACAATTATCAACTATATCTCGGATATCCAACCTCTGAGGATCGAACTTCATTGTTCCAGTTTGAAGACGAGTCCAATCTAATAAATGATTAACCATTTGAAGTTGAATTTCGGATGCGTCGTAAATATATTGTAAAAACTCAATACGCTCATCTTCAGGAAGATTTGGTTCATTCAATAGAATTTCAGAAAACCCTAAAAGGCTACTGAATGGGGCTCTTAAATCATGTGATATAATGGATATTAATTTATCTTTTGAATTATTTAATTTTGTTTTTGAATTTACTAATTCATTTAGGTCCAACTCATGACTTTTAAAATCAGAAATGTTAAACAGAGTACCGATAAATTTATTTCCATCATCCGAGCTTAATAAATTAATATATTCTCTAAACCATATACTTCTACCATCCTTTGTATTAAATTGAATATCTATTTGTTTTTCTAGACTTTGTCCATTAGAACCTAACTTTTTAAGTGAATTATAAATTCCTTCACCTTGATCATCAACAACTAAGGAATGGTGTTTATATGGAAACTTTGATATTTCGTCACTAGAAAAGCCAATTAATTCTTCAAATGATTCGGAACAAATAAACCCATCTTTATCGTCCCAATTGAGAACAAAGTAATTCTTTTGGTTAAGCATTAGACTGTTTAACATTCCATGCTCAATAATATTGTCCATTTTTTTTACTACCCGAAAATATATTCAAAATTACAATTATTAATACTAATAAATAAAAAGATATTAGTCCGCTTTTAATCTAGTCGGAATTCCCATCAATTCCATCTTTCTATAAAGCGAAGAAAGTCCAATATCTAAAGCTTTTGCAGCTTCTTCCTTATTATTATCGTATTTTTTTATGATTCTCTTAATATGTTCGCTTTCAAAATTCATTGTAGCTTCTTTTAATGTATCTGGAACGTTATTCAAATTTATTGATGTATTTACATTATCAGTAAGATCAGTAATTTCAATTAATTCATTTGTTGAAAATATTATTGCTCTTTCAATAATATTTTCAAGCTCCCGTACCCCGCCACGCCAATCATAATTAATTAGCTTTTTCATTGATTCATTATTTACACCTAAAACAGGTTTTGCCATCTCATTGCAATATTTAGAAACAAAGTGGTTAACTAATAGCGGAATATCCTCCCGTCTTTCATTAAGGGAAGGCAGCTTAATTTCAATCACATTTAATCGGTAGTAAAGGTCCTCTCTAAATTCACCTATTTTTGTTTTTTCGAATATATCTTTATTTGTAGCAGCAATTATCCTAACATTTGTTTTAACTTGTTTTACGCCACCAACAGGTAAAAATTCCTTGTCTTCAATAGCTCGTAGAAGCTTAACTTGCAAATTTAAAGGTAAATCGCCAATTTCGTCTAAGAAAAGTGTCCCACCATCTGCAACTTTAAACAATCCATCTTTATCACTCACAGCCCCAGTAAATGAACCTTTTCTATGGCCAAATAATTCACTCTCAATCAAATTCTCTGAAATTGCTCCACAGTTAATGGGCAGAAATATTTTATCCTTTCTAAGACTTTTATAATGAATTGCTTTTGCAACTAATTCTTTACCAGTTCCACTTTTACCGGAAATAAAAATATTACTATTTGTCGGAGCCACTTGAGATATTATTTTGAAAACCTTTTGCATTGGTTCGCTCTTCCCAATGATGTTTTCAAAATCTGTATCAACAGATATTTTCTGTCTTAAGAATTTATTTTCATCAGTTAATTTTTTATAATCTAAAGATAATTTTTTAAAATCTAACAATCTCTTAACTCTAATAAGTAGATCATCAAATTCTACTGGTTTTAACAAGTAATCATATGCCCCATTTCTTAGTGCCACTACAGCGGTTTCAACTGAAGCATATGCTGTCATTATTATAAAATAAGTGTCAGGCGAAATTTTCGAACATTTTTCTAGTAATTCCATACCATCTAATTCTGGCATTTTAATATCTGATATTACCAATTGGAACTCATTATTTTCAATAAGTTTCAAGGCTTCTAATCCATTTGAGACAACAGTTGTAGTATACCCTTCTTCATCAAGTATCATTTGAAGAGAATCTCTTATCCCCTTCTCATCATCAGCAATTAGTATTTTTACTTCCATTAAATCTTCCTTTAGTTCTACTTAGTATGGTATTTGTATTTGAAATTCACTTCCTTCACCTGGCTTACTACTGACTATTATTTCACCATTAAACTTTTTGATAATTCCATAGCTGACCGATAGGCCCAGGCCAGTACCTTTCCCCACTTGTTTTGTAGTAAAAAATGGATCAAATATTTTTTTTACAATATCTTCACAAATACCAATACCATTATCAATTATGCAAACGTAAATATATTTTTCATCAAAAGTAGAATTTACTTTAACTACACCCCGGCCTTGAATTGCATCAAGTGAATTTATAAGAATATTAATAAATACCTGTATTAATTGATCCGGCACAACTTCAATCATTGGCAATTCGGGGTCTAGTTTTGTCTTAAACTCAACTTTTTTAACCCTTTTATCATATTTTACTATTCCAACAGCTGTTTTAACTACTTCATTTATTTGTGTAATTAGTGAATCATGACTTGGAGGTCTGGAAAGATCAACTAACTCTCTTACTATTTTGGAAATTCTGTTAATATTATCTTTAACATTTAGTAATTGATCGCTGAAAAATTGATCATTAGATTTTCTTTGAAGAATTTGAACAATTGATGAAATCGAGGCAAGTGGATTACCAATTTCATGTGCAACGCCTGCTGCTAATTGCCCAATAACTGCCAATTTTTCAGATTGATCAACCTGCTGTTGCAATTTTCTAACCTCGGTAACATCAGAAATAACAATAGTTCTACCAAAATATTCATTGTTTACACCCGGTAGTTTTGCAACATTTAATTGCACGGGTAATACTCTATTATCTTTAGTTTTTCGCTCTGTTTCAACTAATTTTGCAAACCCATTTAATTTAACCTCACTAATAATTTGCTTTAGTTCATTAACATAAACTTCACCTTCAGGAAGCAAGGCAGAGGAATTTTTCCCTATAATTTCATC
>PVMS01069712.1_pt1 | contig 10162 bp, 7 predicted proteins | sample 1853461 | NCBI WGS metagenome assembly PVMS01 (sample SAMN08582032, study PRJNA380276) | Marine sediment metagenome, whole genome shotgun sequencing project. | isolation source: ocean sediment barecode stripped | collected 2017
ACAGTGGCATGCCCAACAGTGGGCCCACCACTGTTGGGTGATGTCCAAGCGGGCTTCCGGCACTATAGCCAGCAATCAGCGCTTGGTCATGTAAGACTTCAACATAATATTGAAAACAACCCGGACTTTATTGGGCTAATCGTATAAAATTATGTATTCGCCGTATTGAAGAAAATAAATACAATAACGAAATCTGCTAAGACATATCGAATCATAAGATTCAAGCTTGAAAGCAGATCACGATAGCCGCCGGCTTTACCGTTACATACAGGGAAGTAATGTCTAGTCATCTAGAACTTGAGAATGAATCTCGATTATCGGGTATTTTACCGACCATTTCGCTATCTCAAAGTATCATTGCGGGGCTGACTGCATTTTTCGATGTCCTGATTTCCTTTTCATCCGGATTGCTGATTTACTGGTTCTACGTGATTGACGAGCCGGAGAAGGCCGGGCTGTACCTGGCCGCTATTGCGCTGTACTCATTGCTAATGTTGCAGTCGTTCCACATGACGGGGCTGTATCGATTCAGTCGTATCCTGACGCCTCATCGCCAGATTGTGGTTTTGGCCGGAATTTGCATGGTTTTATTCCTGGTGCTGACCTCCTGCGTATTTGCGCTGAAAATTTCGGTAGAATTCTCGCGAGTATGGGCATTCAGCTGGCTTGTCACGAACGTTACGTGCATCGTTGTGGCGAGGTTTGCGCTGCACAGTATCATCCGCCGGCTGTCGGATCAGGGACGGATTGCCCGCAAGATAGCTATTTATGGAGGAGGGAAACAAGGCAAACGACTGATACGGCATATCAATCATCTGCAAGAGCCATGGAACAGGATTGTGGGCATATTTGACGACCGCAAAGACAGGGTCGAGTCCGATTTTGACGGTTGCCCGCTGATCGGTAATGCCGAAGAACTTGTTACCTGGTGCCGTACGAATCATGCCGATGAAGTACTCATTGCACTTCCCTGGGGCGCCCAGGATCGTATAATGGAGATTATCCATCTGCTGGCAGCTCTCCCCGTAAACGTGCGACTGAGCCCTGAATTTAACAGCGCAGATTTATTACACCGGCGTACAAGCAACCAGTTTCGTGTACCGATGCTCAGTGTTCTGGAAAAACCTGTCACCGGCTGGGGCGCTATTACGAAATCGATTCTTGACTATACCGTCGCGGCTATAATGCTGATACTCGCCGCACCGCTGTTGTTGATAGTCATATGTGCGATAAAGCTGGATAGCCCCGGACCGATTCTTTTCCGCCAGAAACGCTATGGGTTCAACAACCAGCTCATAGAGATTTTCAAGTTCCGGTCGATGTATGCGGACCAAACTGATCATCATGCCGAAATGATTACCCGGAAGGATGATCCTCGGGTTACGCGGGTCGGTGCGATCATTCGTCGCTTCAGCATCGACGAGTTGCCACAAATATTCAATGTGCTGACAGGCGACATGTCGGTCGTCGGGCCGCGTCCTCATGCATTGCAAGCGAAGGCCGGAGATGTGCTGTACGAGGATGTCGTCGACCAATATGCTGTGCGACACAAGGTCAAACCCGGCATTACGGGCTGGGCACAGGTCAATGGCTGGCGCGGCGACACCCGTGACGAAGCTTCGCTGATCGGGCGGCTGGAGCACGATCTGTACTATATCGATCACTGGTCGGTTCTGTTCGATCTGAGCATTATCTTGCGCACTGTCGGCGTCGTTCTGAGCGGCAAAAATAGTTATTAACCCGATACAAGCTCTCTATAGACGGCCAGGGTCCCGTCAACCATATTGTCGAGACTGAACACAGCCGCTATTTCTGCAGATTTCATCGCCATGGTCGATCGCAACTCCGGTTTTTTCGCCAGCAACAACAGGCGATCTGACAGTTGTTTGAGCTGCATTTGCGGCAAGATAAACCGTTTTCACCATTGTGTACGATTAAATTTGCGCCGCCGACGTCGGTCATGACAATCGGCAAGGCTTTCGCGGCAGCCTCAAGCAGCACATAAGGCATGCCTTCGTAGCGGCTCGGCAGCAGGAATACGTCGAATGCCGCCATGAGCTCCGCGCCGTTTGCAGTTCCGGTAAACGTTACCTGGTGTGACACACCCAGATCGGCGGCGAGTGTTTTCATCGCATTGAGATTGGGTCCGTCGCCAACGATGACCAAGTGAGTATTGCTGACCTGGCGACTGACCATGGCGAATGCCGATATCGCACGATCGACGGCTTTCTGGTGGGAAATCCGCCCGACAAATCCGTAGCAGACCGATTCTTTATCCAGATTCAGTTTGTGACGAATTGCATTACGGTCCGTCTCGGGCAACGGATTGATACCATTGTGCACAACCCGCAGTTTCTGTTCAGAAAAGCCCAGATTTTGCAGATGATTACGCTCGGCAGCGGACACGCAAATAATTCGCGCACAAAGCCCAGCGAGCATTCGCTCGACGGATATATACACGAGGCGCGCCGGTGCGGAAAGCTCCGGATCCATCGTGATCGGTGCGTGCGGCGTATACACGACGGGAATATTTTTTCGTATCTGCGCGAGGCGCAGCAATGCGCCTGCCTTGGAGCTGTGACCATGCAAAACGTCAAACGGACCCGTTTCATCAACCAGTCGTCTCAGCTCCCGGCATCTGGTGGCATCGCCGAAGGTAATGGACCTGCCCATCCGCAGCTCACGAGCATCGAGCCTGCTCAACGTAAAGATTGCATCCAGAAACCAGGCTTCGGCCCGGAGCGGAGAGTAAACAAGAGAAACGTCGTGACCTCTTGTTAACAGCCCGCCGGCCAGGTCAACGACATGACGACCGGCACCGCCGCCACAGGCTTCGAGAACCAGCAATACACGCATTCTCGCATTACTCCAAGGATATTCAGCAAGTCAGCCGCGATGGCGGCTAATGACACCGGGTACGGTATTACCGTTCAACCAGCGTAGTACTTTTCGAGATCTCCGGTATACGCGCCGGAGTCGCCGTAACCGTATTTCGCATGTTTTTTGACGTTCACCATCGACAATAAGCTGCCGGCCAGATGCGCCCGCGCACCGCGAAGTTGCCCAAGCGTGTTACGTGTGATCGCGCGACGGGTCTTTGCCCAATGAACGACGGCGACGGTTGCGTCGGTCAACTGGCAAAGTATGCGGGCATCCGTCGTGGCCAGGACCGGAGGTGAATCGATCACGATAAAATCAAAACGTTTGTTGAGTTCCTCGAGTAGTTCACGCATTTTCTCCGATTCCAGTAAGTTCGGAACATTCGGACTAGGCGCTCCGGCCGGTAAGATAACGAGACCCGACAAGTTTTTTTCGACCAACACGTCATCCAGGCTCGCGTGACCGGTCAGGACATCCACGAGCCCTGGTTCCCGTTCGACGCCGAACAGTTCGTGGCAGGTCGGCCGACGTGTATCGGCATCGATGAGTAGGGTTTTGCGTCCCGCGGCACTTTGACTCGTTGCCAGGCACGTTGCAACCGTAGTCTTTCCTTCACCAGGCAGTGAAGAAGTCACCAATACAGATTTGGGCGCGGGTGCCGGAAATGCCAGGCCGATACTCCAGTTCAGAGTCCTGATCGCCTCAGCGAACGCAGTATTCGGCTTGCCTGATATATATTCCGGGAGAGACTTGAAACTTCCGGTATGCGGCACGAATGGTATGAATCCGAGCGAGGGTACGCCGGTCGCACGCTCCAGTTCATCGCCGCTGCGAAAACCATCATCCAGCAATTCCATGATCAGGATAATGACCAGGCCGAGAATCATTGAAGCAATGAAGACCAGCCCCAAAATTACGCCTTTAAGCGGATAGGACGGCTCCAACTGGATATCTGCGGGAGAAATTATCCGGACATCAGCCTGCTGAAAATCAGCATCTTCCTGTGACAAGGTCTCTTTTTGACGCGTCAGCATCGTTGCCAGCAAGCTTCGGTTTGCTTCCGCTTCCCGCTCCAGCGCCCGCAACTCAATTTCATTCTGATTCGCAGTCGCAACCTGCTTCTTCATCTTATTCAAACTTTGCTGAAGCGATTTTTCTCGGGCCCGAGCCACGGCAACGCGACTCCCCAATCCAGCGACAATCCTGTCGATCTCACTGCCGATACGCATCTCTAGGTCTTTCGCCTCTGCCCGCAACTGGATCATCTTCGGATGTCGATCACCGTACTCTGACGATAATTCGGCGACTCTTCTTTCAACCCCGGATTGCTGTTCGCGTAGCCGCTGGATAAGTGGCGAGTCAAGCACCTCATTCAAACTCTCATTGTTACCCCGGTTGGGTGACAACTCCTCGATCTGGCCCAGGCGGGCCTCGGCCTCCGCCCGCTCACTGCGCGCCATGATGAGTTGGGTATTCAGCTCGATAAGCTCCCGGGATGTCAGGGTGACACCGTCTCCGCCCAGCAAACCCAAACGTTCACGGGTCGTCTCTATCTGTCGCTCCACGCTCTGCACGTTACGTCTGAGTTCATTTATTCGATTCTCGAGCCACTCATTTGCGCGGTGGGTCGATTCAAACTTCCCCTCCAGTCTGGACAAGATGTACTCAGCGGATAACGTATTGGTAATCGTGGCGGCTTTCTCCGCGGACTCCGACGAGAAACTTGCCGAGATGACGCGTGAATTTTCTTTTGGTCTCACCGTCAGGCGTATCAGGAACCGGTCGACGATTGCGCTGAACACTCGAGAAAGGCCATCCGGCAGGGTTTCGTCGATCGTCTCCAACTCCGGGTTGAACTCGGGGTCTTTATGAAGATTGAGTCGCCGAATCACTCGACCGGCCAATGCCCGTGAGTTGAGGACAAAAACCTCGCTTTGAATCGTCTCCTCATCGCCGCTGAGTCCGGTGACAACCGATTCGATCGAAACGATATTGCCGGTCTTGGGCTCGATCATGATCAATGTTTCAGCCGAGTACCGTGGTGTGGCGATAAGAAAAAACAATCCGGCAAGTGCCAGAGAGCAGATCATCGTCCCGAATAGAACTTCTTTGCGCCTGCCCACTGCGGCGACAATTTCGCCGAGGCCCGGATCAGTCGGCATACCGTCGTTCGTACTGACGAATTGGCGATCCTGTGTTTCAGCCAGGGTGTCTGCCTGCAGCATCAGAAAAACCTTTCCGGAACTTCGATGACATCGCCGGGCTGTATTGGCGTGTCATCCTTGCCTTCCAGTTCGACCTGATCGTCGTCGCTGCCTCTGATGATTCGTATACGGTTTTTTCGTGCGCGGTAGGTAAAGCCTCCGGCCACCGCAACCGCACTGATAATTGTCATGCCGCTGGTATATGGATAACCGCCGGGTGATTTGACTTCACCGAAAATATAAAAGGGGCGATAATTAAGTAACTCGGCGCTGACGCGCGGGTTTTTCAGAAAATCGGGTTGCAACGCATCGGTGATAGCAATTTCGAGGTCATTCGCGGTACTGTCGACTGCCGAGATATCCCCGATCAGGGGTAGCGAAACGTGACCGGTTGCATCCACTTCGAATTCACCGGACAGGTCTTCATGTCCGTAGACCGTGATCCTTAACTTGTCACCAGCTGATAGTCTGTATGTAGTGTCGAGTGTTTGCTGATCAGCGGCTATCGCTGCGACAGACAAGAACCAAAATATCAGGCCACATAGAAGGTAGATCGTTGGCCGCAGCATCATTCTCATACTCATAGCGCCTCAGGTCGACTCTTAGATCTGGCCTTGAATGCCGAAAAAAATACGCTGTATGTCAAATTCACGCCCGCCGGAGTCTACCGGGCTTGTGTCCCGATTCAAATAGTTGAATCCAAAGTGTAATTGCAGATACCGATTTATCATATACACACCTTCGAGCCCCGTGTGAAAAATGTCATCCGATCGATCGATGCCCTCGAAGTCTTCATTATTGACCGCGATGTCAAAGCTCAGGATCAGGTTGCGCATCAACTCGTGATCAAGTTCCAGGCCGAAGCCCGTGTTCGTTATACCGGCGGCACCAACAATGGTGGTACTTTTTATCAGGCGGCTTGCAAACAACTGCATCGTTGTCAGACCCGATATATTCCAGGTCAGTTCACCACCAAAAATCGGGCCATCTACCCTGCGAAACCGCGCATCGTCATAGTCACGGCGGATGTAGCCCACGAAAACCTCTCCGAAGGTTGTTCCGGACAAATCTATATCTGTACCACCGACAATATCGTAACCGTCAGAGCTACGCTGGAAACCATCATTATCAAATTTTTGATCGAAGGTAACTTCGGTCAACCCAAATTCAATGAACGGCTGGAATCTCTGTGCCCGGCTGAAACCTAACCGGGCGCGTAATTCACTCTTCTCCCGGTCCCGATCCTTATTGCTTTCTGGCCCATTCAGTGTTTTGGTATCGTCGAAACTTAGCGTGCGCCGGCTCAATTCTGCATGAGCTTTAAGGTGGCCGAACTGATTAAGATAACCAAGTGATAAGAAATCTGACGTGTACTCCGTTGGCCGAATTCCGCGGCTATCATCGGCAGATGTTCTCTTCTCGTGCAAGTCAGAGTGTTGTGCTTCGGCAGCCAACTGACCGCGTCCCAGATCCATGCTCAGGTCGCCCCAAACCCGCCAGTCCTCGTAATCTTCGGTATCAATATCCGAGTAACGAGCAATGGCGAGATCCGCTCCAAGCTCAAGTTGGGCGCGACTCCAGTCAGCCTGAAAAATGAGCTCTGGTTTGATCACCGTTATCAGATCATCGACCTCAATGTCGTTGTCCGCAAAAATATTGTCGTCATACCGAAGTTCAACACCAACTGCCGGGAACATATTAAACGTACCAACCCGAATACCGCGCGACTCCAGATCCGGTCTTGACCGTTCAGTGACGGTTTGGGCCCTTTTTAGTTCCTGAGCTGTGACCATCGTTGAATAGGCACAGCCAAACAGTAAAGTTATTACTCCAAGTAATATTTGCATATGACTCATATTGAAACGCCATGTTGCTGCGTTGTTACTCATGATGATTTATATATATTCCCGGTCACTCCCTCAGATTCTAGATGCTGAGGCCAGGCTTTTCTGTTGCGGATGTCGCGTTTTTACATATTTATTTTGAACATCGACAGCTGCACAGGATACCTTGCAAAAACTACCGCAAATCTGACTATAAACATAATTCGTCATATAGTTTTTGCTTTGGAGCGTTGATACGCAACGATAAGACCCCAGTTCATAGCAAGTAGCAACCAGAGATGTCGCCAGTGTGTACTGTCGATAAAGAAACTCTGCAGCAATAAACCAGAAAGACTGGCAAATATGACAAAAAAGTCGCTGCGTAATGGCGATTGCCAGCGAAATAAAGCCAGGGAACGGTAGAGGCTTAAAAACAGAAATCCGAAGAATGCGAGTCCGCCAATCCAGCCAGCTTCGACAAACACATGAAGGTAGAGGTTATGAGGAGGAATCCCGAGCACTGCGGCACTTCTGCCAGGTCCGATTCCCAACGGGGTTGTGCCAATCTTACTGATAGCCTTTTGCTGAGTATAGAAACGCCCGCCTTCTTTAAGATCGTACTTTTGTGAGATGACCGCTCTCTGAAAGAATCGATCAGCCACGCTGGTGGTGACGATAGCAACACTCAGTAAGCCTACCGCCGCAAAAACAAGCAGCATATTTGCCAGCATTAAATTGAGTCGGCTCTTGAATGAATTCAGGCTAACCAGGGTGAAAAATGAAAACAAGCAGAAGGCCAGAATAAAAGCCATCCATGCGCCGCGGGAAAAACTGATCAGGGTGCCGAATGCGATTAATATAAACAGTAGCGCATGAGCGGCTCTCCACATCAGGGTGCCGCTCGCATACAGCTCCTTGAGTCCATACAGTGCAACCGGCAACAGGAAAGGCGCAAAGACATTAGGATCCTTAAATGGACCCTTGGCCCTCAGGCCGCCCTCCCACATTTCAATTTTGATGAAACCAAAATATTCCAGTGCACCCCAGGTAACTGCCAGCACCGCGGCCACGGTGTAACCAAACCAGATTGTACGCATAACCTGTACCGGGCTTGCGGCAATGATGCTGGCAAACAAGCCCCAGGCGAGCAACATATATATACGAACGGATAAAAACCGGAACGTTTCCACCGGGTCAGTCGACCCAGCCGCCGCGACAAGATTTGCCAACGCAAAAAATCCGAGACAAAGAGCAGCCATGTGCATTTCACGGGGAAATCTAAGCCCGCGAAGCAGCAGCACGCACAATAAGACCAACACCAGCAAGTCATAAGGTGCCGGTTCAATGAATACCACCGAGCTGGTGGCCAGTGTCAGGCCAATAGCAATCAACACGGGGAGAGACCAATAGGGCCTTATATTTGTGTTTTCTATTACAGTCACAATCTTTCTGCTGCGTCTCTGTAGCGATCATTCGCTCTGGCCAGTTATTATGCGCCAGCGTGATTATTTGAACTAAGGTTATTGCGTTAACTTAGCTTGCCGAGCGCCACAGAACCACATACTGTTTCGCGATTGGCGCAAGATACACGCGTTATGTGCAATTCTCAGGTGAACCCCGGTAAATCAGCATAGGATTCGGGCTTGTGCCGGATACAGGATAACCAGGCTCCCGCAACCATGAAAAGTGAAGCGCCATCCGGTAAACCCCGTCGGGAGATTTCCCGCCTGATCAGCGGCTCGGCGTTTATATTCTTTTGCCGGCTATTTGGGGCAGCGACAACATTTTTAACCCAGGTGTTGCTGGCGCGGTGGATGGGTGCATCCGAACTGGGTGTCTATGTGCTGGCATTCTCATGGTGCATCCTGCTATCTACGTTAAGCACCGGCGGATTTCGCATCGCCTCAATACGGTTTATCGGTGAAGGACTAGCCGATGCCGAACCGGGATACATTGCCGGCTTCGTCAGGCGAAGCCGGCAGATCGTCACAACCCTGAGCCTGGCCATTGCGCTACTCGGTAGCCTGGGGCTGCTGGCTTTTGACTCGGTCTTTGGTGCGGAATCTTTGTCGGTATTCATTGTCGCCTTACTGGCCGTACCATTTTTCTCCATGCTTAACCTGTATGCCGGATTTGCCAATGCGCTGTCCCGCTTCCCGCTCAGTTTTATGCCCATCAATATATTTCGGCCGTTGCTGTTTCTGGTCGCCATCTGCGGCATCTGGGCAGCCGGAGAGCAGCTTGATGCGAATATGGCGATGACTCTGAACTGGGCCGCCCTGGCGCTTGTTGCCGTCGCGACCATCATATTCAGCAAGCGTGTCCTGCATCATCATATTGCCGGTGCCGAACCGCAATATGCGACAAAAACCTGGTTGCACACCGCGTTGCCACTGCTCTTTGTTGCGCTGTTCACCGGCTATTTCCCCGAACTCATGATGATCGTCGTCGGACCCTATCTGCCCAGTGACGAACTGGCGATCTTCCATGTTTGTTTCCGGGTCGCCATGCTTATTTCATTCGGACTGTACGCAATCGATGCGTTTACAGGCCCCGAGATCGCCAGCCTTCTGACCAGTGGCAAGCGAGAGGAGCTTCAGCAGATCGTCAACCGGGTCACGAGACTGCGATTCTGGGCGGCGTTGGCGGCTATCGTTGTCCTGGGGTTGGCCGGTCGCGAGGCACTCGGCTTATTCGGTGACGAATTTACACTGGGTTACCCGATTCTGATGATCCTGGCATTCACACAACTCGTTCAGGCAGGCGCCGGTCCGGTAACCCGCCTCATCAGCCTTAGCGGTCACCAGAACCGCAGCGTAATGGTCTTCGGCGTTGCCATACTTGTCGCTATTGTCCTGGTTGCGATTCTTGTGCCTCTATTCGGCATGCGCGGTGCGGCCGTGGCGACGCTACTGGATACCGTATTATGGGTTTCGTGGATGCGCTATCTCGTTGTCCGCCGACTCGATATCCGGCCCTCCATCTTCTAGAGCCCGTACATATTCTCACGCTGCTTGACGGGATGTGATCAAATGTCAGACCATTTCATTCAACCAACTCGAACTAGGGAAACCCGATGAAATTACTTGGCGCAATTGCTTCCCCCTATGTCACGCGTGTTTTGATGTTCACCCGAATCAAGGGTGTCGATTTGCCATTGGAGCAAATTCCAGGCGGCGGTTCACCACGGTCAGACGAGTACCGCGCACTGACTCCGATCGGTAAGATGCCGGCGCTTATCGTCGGCGATCAATG